>CETK01003518.1_pt1 | contig 29181 bp, 26 predicted proteins | sample 361431 | NCBI WGS metagenome assembly CETK01 (sample SAMEA2622452, study PRJEB7988) | marine metagenome | biome: marine biome (ENVO:00000447); feature: surface water layer (ENVO:00002042); material: "saline water (ENVO:00002010), including plankton (ENVO:xxxxxxxx)" | depth 5 m | reverse complement strand
GAAGGCAACTTCGTGCCGGTTCAAGTCCGGCTCTGGGCACCAATTAAAAAAATTTAATAAATCGCAATAATAAATAAAGATGGAAAACATAGAAAATAATGCTCATCAAACCGAAGAAATCAATATTAAAGAGATTATTTTAGTAATTTTGAACAAATGGAAGCTTGTTTCATCAATAACTTTTCTCTTTGGAGTTTTTTCTATTTTTTATGCATTGAGCTTAAATAATGAGTATACAAGCTCCGCAGTGTTAAAAGCTGCTAAAGATCCATCATCTGAGTCAGGTTTTACAAGTTCGGTTGGAAGTCTTGCATCTCTTGCAGGAGTCTCTTTAGGCTCTGGTGAAGATGATCCAAGACTTTTTGCAAGTACTTTTTTAAAGTCACATCAGTTTTTAGAACATTTACTAACTTTTGATGGTGTATTAGAGAATATTATGGCTGCAAATAGTTATGATAATGTCTCAAAAAGCATCGTCTATGATCCAGATTTATTTGATAAGAATACAAATAAATGGATAAGAGATATTCCATCTGGTCGAAGTCTTGCTCCATCTGCTCTCGAAGTTCAAGAAAGTCGTTTTAGTGAAGATTTCTACGTTAATTTAGATTTCCAATCTGGGTATATAACAATTAGCTACACTCACTTCTCTCCAGTATTTGCAAAAGAGTTTTTAGATCTTGTAATACGAGAGATCAATTTAATTTCAAAGAATAAAGACTTAGCTGAATCTCAGTCCTCGTTGGATTATCTATATGCAAAGGCGGCTGAAAATAAAGTTACTTCATTAGATCAAACCATAAATGAATTAATTAAGTCAGAACTCAGAAAAGAAACCTATGCCAATGCAAGGAATGATTATCTTTTGACACCAATTGATAGACCCTTTTTGCCAGAAAAGAAATCTGCTCCTTCCAGAGCAACTCTTTGCATGTTGATTACAATTCTTGGGTTTATTCTTTCAGTAATATTTGTCCTTTTTGATAATTATATTTACTCATTTAAAAAGAAAAATAAAAATCTGTAAAACTATTCCAAAATGAAAATTACAGAAAGAAAACCAAAAATCTCCGTCATTGGCCTAGGTTATGTGGGACTTCCATTAGCAATAGAGTTTGGAAAAAAATTTGATACTGTCGGCTTTGATATAAATAAAAATAGAATAGAGGATTTATCTAAAAACCTTGATGTTACTCTGGAAGTTGAATCAGATGAATTTCAAGAAGCAAGCTATTTAAAATTTACAAATAAAATAGAAGATTTAAGAAGTTCAAATATATATATTGTTACAGTTCCAACTCCAATTAATGATAAAAACGAACCCGATCTAAGTTTTTTATTATCAGCATCAAATATCGTGGCAAGTGTAATTTCAAAAGGAGATATAGTTATATATGAATCCACTGTGTACCCCGGAGCTACAGAAGAAGTATGTATCCCATGTATTGAGGAAAAGTCAGGATTAAAATTAAATATAGATTTCTTTGCGGGTTATTCACCCGAGAGAATAAATCCAGGTGACAAAAGTCATAGAATAGGAGATATTCAAAAGGTGGTATCCGGTTCTACAGATGATATTGCTTTGTATATTGATGATCTATATAAATCAATTATTTCTGCTGGTACGCATTTAGCATCATCCATAAAAGTTGCTGAAGCTGCTAAAGTAATTGAAAACACTCAAAGAGATCTTAATATAGCTCTTGTAAATGAATTATCTATAATCTTTAATAAACTTGGTATTGATACTAAAGATGTCTTAGAAGCAGCTGAAACAAAGTGGAACTTCATATCGTTTCGACCTGGTCTTGTTGGAGGTCATTGTATCGGAGTTGACCCATATTATTTAACACACAAATCAATTGAAGCAGGGCACTATCCTGAGGTGATTTTATCAGGTAGAAAAATTAATGATGGAATGGGTAAATACATTGTTAATTTCTTAATTGATGAGATGTCAAAGAAATCAGTAAGCATAAATGGCTCGAATGTTTTGATTATGGGGTATACATTTAAGGAGAACTGCCCAGATACTAGAAATACTAGAGTTGTAGATATTTATGATTATTTAATTGAATTGGGAGCTCATGTAGACATTTATGATCCATGGGTTGACGGCCAATCTTCCTATAATTCTTTTGTAGATAAGCCTAAGTTAAAAACATATGATGCGATAATCATCGCAGTTGCTCATAACTGTTTTAAAGAAATTAACATAAGCGAATATAGATCATATTGTAAGAATTCCGATGCGATTTTATTTGATCTGAAGCATGTTCTTGATAAGAATGATTCGACGATAAGGTTATAAATTTTAATCATGAAAAGCTTTTTTGATTTTAGAGAGGATTTTCAAAAATATTCTTCTGAATATAGATTAAAAGAAATTAAGATATTAAAAGATTATCTGGGAAACAGTTTTTTTAAAAAAGGTCTAGAACTGGGAGCTGGGTCTGGTTTTCAAAGTACCCATATAAGAAATATGTTTGAAGAATTAACAGTAACAGACATGAATGATAAAAGGCTACAATCCCTTAGTGAGTTTTCAAATATCAAACGATTAATTCTAGATTCAGAAAAGCTTTTAGAGCACTTTGATAGTGATTCTTTTGATTTCATCTATTCTTCAAACCATCTTGAACATCTTCCAAACCCTGATCTATGCATAGATGCCTGTTTTAAAATCCTAAAGAGTGATGGAATCTGCATTCATGTTCTTCCAAATCCCACTTGGAGACTATTCCAGACTATACTGCATTATCCTACCAAGTTTTTAAACCTGCTTAATAGGATCTCTTTTAAAAAACAATTAGAAGAGGATAATCTTTTTATAGACTCTTCAGGTAATAATATGAAATCTATTGAAAAAAAATCTTTTTTTAATGGAATCCTGTTTCCTAAATCTCATGGAGTATCAAGCAATTTTCTCGTTGAGCACTATGCTTTCAGAAAGCAAAAGTGGATTACTCTTTTTGAAAAAAGTGGATTTACTGTTATTGATATATTAAAAGGGCCAATATCTTCAGGTTATGGTTACGGATTTAGCAAAACTAAGAAATATTTAGAAAAAATTGGCATATCAACAGAATATTTCTTTATTTTAAAAAAATAGATGATCTTCAAAAAAGATTCTAAAAGTACAAATATAAAAAATTATTTTTTAGAGAACTTCCTTTCTTTGTCTTTCCTTCAATTCTTTTCCGGAGTTCTTCCTTTAATTACAATACCTTTTCTTACAAGAGTTTTAGGTCTTCAATCATTTGGAAGCTATATTTTTATTATTGCAATCATAACGTTCTTGGATCTAATCATATCCTATGGGTTTAGAATTTCTGCCACACAAAAAATTGCACAAAACTCCAAAGATCGAATAAAAATTTCAAAGGTATTTTATAGTGTTTTAGTAAATAAAATAATTTTATTTTTTGCAATATTATTGATAATTCTACCTTTATTTTATTTTGTCCCTTCCTTGAGTGACAATTTCTTTTTGATTCTTGCCGGTATTCCTTTCTTAATTGGGAATTTATTATTTGTTGATTGGTTATTCCAAGGCATGCAGAGAATGAAATTCATTTCAATTCTTCATATTCTTTCGAGAGTGATATTTATAATCATGATTTTTATTTTTGTAAGAAATGAAACAGATATAGCTATGGCCATTTTTTTATATTCATTTGGTGTTTTAGTTGGCGGTTTTCTATCATTCTTTATAGCAATAAGAATGTTTAATATAAGCTCATACATTCCATCCTCTAAAGATATAATCCAAGAATATAAAGATGGTTATAATGTTTTCATATCTTCTTTCTTGGTGAGCCTATATAGTTCTGTAAATGTAATAATCCTTGGAATAATGCATGCTGAAATCTTTGTATCTATATATGCATTAGGTGAAAAAGTTTTTAGATTGATAACCTCTTTCGTTGCCCCTTTCAATAGAGCTATATTTCCAATTTTAGCTAATCAGATAAAAGAAAATAGGATTATTTTCGTTAAAGATTCTAAAAAATATTTTTATTTAATTTTTTCTGTTTTTGCTTTGTTTGCCATAATTATATTTTTTACAGCACCTTTTATTATCAATATATTAGGAGGTTTAGATGCTTATCAAAGTATTTTAATTCTAAAAATACTCTCTTTTGCGATACCTTTCTTTCCACTTGGTGCATACACTACTTATTTATTAGTTATCAATGAAAAATCACAGCTATTAAGAAGAATAGTTATTTTTGTAGTTTTTATAAATTTATTGATTATTTTTCCAATGACATATTTCTTTAAAGCCATAGGTGTTGCTATAGTAACTTTATTAATTACTATACTTGTTACAATCCTTCAAAGTTATTCAGTGTTCTCAATTAAGCAAAATAAGATAATCAATAACTCATGACTGATATAAATACTTCTCTTTTTTACATTATTTCAATATCAGGACTGCTTTATTTTTTAATTATAAATAGGCGTTTTGATGCATTTACACTTGCTTATATTTCAGCAGTATTTTATTTCTCTCCTGGTTTTTTTGGGTTTGTTCCAACATATTCTCTCCCCCCAACTGAACTCATAGTTCCGCAAACTTATTTAATTATGAATTTGGTTTTATTTTTTATATTATGTTCTGCTTTTATATATGACAGTATTTTTGCTAATTCTAAGATTGTAAAAATTAATCTAAATCATAATGAAATCCAAAACCTTTTATTTTTTAATAACATTCTATTAATCATGAGTATTTCAGCATTTGTATTAAATACATTGACTGTAGATGTAAGCATGCTTGCTGGAGGTGCTGAAAAAAGGGATCTTTTAGGAGCAAGTACTCTTTTTTATAATTTTTGGGTCTATCCAGCAATTCTTGTCTGCTGCATATCTTTTTTCATAAAAAAATGGAATTTCTTCTTTATTGGAGCATTTCTACTTTTATTAGATATGTATTTATATGCTATTCGGGCACACTTTATCCTCACTTTTATAGCAATAACAACTTTTTACTTTTTTAATCTAGGTAAAATTAGGCTAATTAGATATGTTAGATATTTCATTATTCTTTTTCCAATCTTCCTTTTTCTTTTTGCTTTTAAGAGCTTTATTAGACCCTTGAATGACGGAGATTATGCTCTTTTTTTTGAACGTCTTTTTGATGCAGATATTTATATATATTGGCTTACAAGAGCTGAGCCCTTCAATCAAGTCGCAATTTTAAATAAAGTTATATACACCAACTTCAGCTCCCCAATTGCTCAAATATCTCAAGCCTTTTTTTCTTTAGTACCATATTCAGGATATCTAGATATTGGAATAAAACCACGGTTCCATGAGTATTTCCACCATGTTCTTTATCCACACACTCCACCAGGCGCAATTGCGAACAATCCATGGGCTCAAATGTACAGCATGTATGGAACATTAATGGTAATTGCGTCATTATTTTTTTACACAGCATCAATATTTTTGATTAATGTTAAGATTTTTTTTTCGAGAAGTAATTTAATTAAATTTTCTCTATTTATAGTCCTTCCAATACTTTGCTTTTATGCGCACAGAAATGATATTTATTTTACAGTCCTAATGTCTAAGAGATTATTTTTACCACTTCTCGGATCCTACTTTCTTAGACTTTTTTACATCCAATTAATGCAAGGTAAGTTGAGGTTTAATTAAGCTTTATGTGTGGAATATATGCAAATACAGAAAGTATTAATGATAATCTAATACGAAAAAAATTAGAAATAATCTCCCATAGGGGCCCCGACTTTTCAGATTTCATCAAAACAAAAGATTGTGTTTTGGGGCATACAAGGCTCTCAATAATCGATTTAGATCCTCGATCAAACCAACCATTCTTATATAAGAATTTAGTGATTATCTTTAATGGCGAAATTTATAATTTTAAAAGTTTAAAGAAAGATCTTCAAAAAGACGGTTTAGATTTTTGTACCCAATCAGATACAGAAGTATTAGCTGCAATGTATATAAGATATGGCGCTAATATGCTGAGCATGCTGAATGGCATGTTTTCCTTTTGTATCCTTGATAAATCTAAAGATATCTTGTTTTTTGCTCGAGACAGAACTGGAAAAAAACCCTTATATTACAAATTATCTGGGCCTAACATAGAGATTGCCTCTCAAGTTAATCAAATTAGAATTGGCAACAACTTATCAATAGATAATAAATCTGTCCAAGCATTCTTCAAGTATAAATATATTCCAGAACCTAGATCAATTTATAAAGATGTATCCAAGCTTCCTGCTGGATATTATGGTATTTATAATCTAAAAAGTAGAAAAGCCAACATTGAGAAATACTGGGATATAGACAATAACAAGGATCAGGGTTTTGGAGATTATGCTGAAGCAAAGCATTATCTTAAAGAAACTCTTACTTCCGCAGTTAAAATTAGATTAATTGCAGATGTTCCAGTAGGAGTATTTTTATCAGGTGGTATAGATTCATCTCTTGTAGCTGCCATAGCAAACAGTCAATCCAATGAATCAATTAAAACCTTTACGATAAGATTTAAAGATGAAGCTTTTGATGAGAGCGCATCTGCAACAAAAGTCGCAGATTATATCGGAACCAAGCATACCACCATAGACTGTGAAACAAATGATCTTTTGGGAATGATTTCATCATTCGGAAGAACATTTGATGAACCATTTGCAGATTCCTCTGCATTGCCAAGCATGCTATTGAGCCAAAAAGCAAAGGAACATATAACTGTAGCTTTGAGTGGTGATGGCGCTGATGAGGTCTTTCTGGGTTATAACAGATATGATCAATTACAAAAATACCGGCACATTTTTAAAATACCTGCTTTTCTAAGAGGGAACATTTCTTCTCTCTTGAGACATCTGAATCAAACAAAATTAGCTAATGTTTTTAACCTTAAAGACGAAGAACACTTTTACCATTATTTTGTTCAAGGCTTTAATCAAAAATATTTTAATGGAAACCAAAGTGATATTTTAATAGATCATTTCAAATATTTATCTAAATCAGATGACTTAATAGCAAATGCAGGGTTTTTTGATATGAAAACATATCTCCCTGATGACATTAATGTAAAAGTTGATCGTTCTTCAATGTTTGCCTCTTTAGAAGCTAGGTCGCCGTTTTTAGATTACAGAGTAATTGATATTGGAACTAATCTACCTCAGAAATATAAGTATGATGGTAAAACTAAGAAAAAAATAATAAGAGATATTGCTTTTGATTTTATTCCAGCAAACATTTTGGAAAAACCAAAATCTGGGTTTACAATACCGCTAGCATCTTGGTTTAGGGGTGAGTTAAAAGAACTCATATTTGATAACTTAACCACAGAAAACCTTGAAGACATCCCCGGGATAAACTCAAATGAGGCTGTTAAAATAATTAAAATGCATATGAGCGGAAAAGAAAATAGACAAAACGAAATATGGAAATTACTAGTAATGAGTATTTGGTTAAAAAACACACATAATGTTTACAAATGAGTAAAAATCTTTTTAAACAAGAAGTTGAAAATAAGAAGAGGTTCGAATTTGGTAAGAATTGGGAATCTTTCCTAAAAAAGCTGGATGATGATCGCATTAAAAATGCTGAGAAAAATCTTCAAGATATGCTACAAGTTAATGATTTATCCGGTAAAAGTTTTTTGGATATTGGATGCGGTAGTGGGTTGTCATCTTTAGCTGCTAAAAATTTAGGAGCAAAAGTTCTCTCATTTGATTTCGATGAATCATCAGTTTCGTGTACTAAATTTCTTAAAGACAAATATTATAAAAATGATCCCGATTGGCATATTGAGGAAGGATCAGCGCTAGATGAAGCCTATATCAATTCACTAAATAAATTTGATATTGTATATAGTTGGGGAGTTCTTCATCATACAGGCGATATGTGGAAAGCTATTGATCTAGCTGCAAAAAAAGTTAACGATCAAGGTTGCTTTTTCATAGCTATTTACAATGATCAAGGCTGGAAATCCAGATTTTGGTGGTATATAAAAAGAATCTATAATTTATTACCAAAATATTTTAAAAAACCATATGCATATACTTTAGGTTTTTCTGTAAAGTTTCTAATAATAATTAAATATACAATCTTATTAAAACCTATGGTTCAGATACGACCTCTTTTTTATTATAAAGAGAAGAGAGGCATGAGTATGTTAAGTGATATTGTTGATTGGTATGGAGGCTTTCCCTACGAATATGCCACTTACAAAACCTTAAAAAAACATGTAGAAAAATTGAATTTTTCACTTATTAATGGATCTGAAGCATCTAGTTTAGGCTGCCATCAACAAGTATATAAGAAAGTTAATAAAGTATAATTGCTCTAACACCTTTACTTTATCTAGTTAAATGAAAACTAAAATTGCTTTTGTAATTCCTAATTTACTAACAGGGGGTACACAAAGAGCATTAGTTAATATTGCTCAATCACTCTCAACTGAAGATTTTGAAGTTGCTTTAATAGTTATCCATAGCGCAACTAAAAAATATGGGGATCTTGATACAAAAAGGATTCCCATTGATAGGGATTGTTTGCGTGTTATCTATCTTGATTTAAACGGTGTTAAATGGTCAATTTTTAAGCTTCGCAGTCTCTTAATGAAAGAAAAGCCAGATATCTTATTCTCCTCATTAAGTTATTTAAATTTGTATCTTTCTTTTTTTAGTTTTCTTTTGCCCAAGGGCATAAAGTTAGTTATCAGAGAGACTAATGTCTTGAGCATAAAACATTCTTTTACTAAATATCCTCGATTTATTAATTTTATTTATAAGATTGGCTATAAATTTGCACAAATTATAGTTTGTCAATCTAATGATATGATGGAAGATCTTCATAAAAATTTTGGTATTCAGAAATCAAAGATGAAGGTAATTAATAATCCAGTAAATTCTGAAAAAATTATTAAAGATTCCGAAATTGCTAATATTAGATTTATAAAAAGCGATAACATTAATTTAGTTTCTGTAGGACATTTAACAAATCAAAAAGGCCATGATATTTCTATAAAAGCTATAAAAATATTAAAAAATGAAAATATTATTCTAAACATATTAGGAAGAGGGCCACTCAGAGATTATCTGGAAGGCTTAGCTGAGGATCTTGGAGTTAGTAATCAGATTGTTTTTCATGGCTTTCAAAAAAATCCTTTTAATTATATTTATAAATCTGATATTTTTATTTTTCCTTCAAGATTTGAAGGATTTCCTAATGCACTACTAGAGGCTGCTGTAGTTGGCATTCCTATGATTGCAAATAACTCTAAAGGAGGCATTAATGAAATTATTAATAGTAAAAATGGAGTTATATTTGATAATTCATCTGAGGATTTAGCTAAAAAGATTAATACAATTATGCAGAATGAATATAATAGAGAGAGCATTAGATCTGATGCTATAATGCGTTTTGATATTAGCTTTATAGGTAAAAAATACACATATTTTTTTAAGGAAATTACTCGAGCAACTAAAAAATCATGAAAAAAAATAAATATTTAGTAACTGGATCAGCGGGCTTTATCGGCTTCCATTTATGTTCAATATTATTAGAAAAGGGTTACCAGGTAGTCGGATATGATGGTATGACAGATTATTATGATGTTTCGCTGAAAGAGAAAAGACATTCAATTTTAAAAACTAATAGTAACTTTACTTGCAGAGTTGGGATGCTTGAAGATAATGATTGCTTATCAAAAGTGGTTAAAGAAGAGAAACCAGAAATTATTATTCATCTAGCAGCTCAGGCCGGAGTTAGATATTCTCTAGAAAATCCTAGAGCATATATTGACTCTAATTTAATTGGCACTTTTAACGTTATGGAATGTGCAAGGGAGTCAAATGTAAAACATTTGTTGATGGCATCCACTTCTTCGGTTTATGGTTCTAACACTGAAATGCCTTTTGATGAAAATCAAAAAACTGATACACCTCTAACTCTTTATGCTGCAACAAAAAAAGCTAACGAATCTATGGCGCACTCTTATTCGCATTTGTGGCAGATTCCTACAACTATGTTCCGTTTCTTTACAGTATATGGTCCATGGGGGAGGCCGGATATGGCTTTGTTTAAATTCACTAAAGGAATTATAGATGGAACACCAATAGACATTTATAACAATGGAGAAATGGTAAGGGATTTTACTTACGTTACAGATTTAGTTAATGGAATATACCTTCTATCAAAAAAAATCCCAAGTGAAAGTGATTTCATTAATTCCAAACATGCAAATGACAGTATTAGCAATGTTGCTCCTTACAGAGTAGTAAATATTGGTAACTCTGAAAAAGTACCATTGTTAAAGTTCATCGAAGAAATAGAATCAAATTTAAATAAAAAAGCTATAAGAAATTATATGCCTATGCAAAAAGGGGATGTGCCAGCCACATTTGCAGATACATCTTTAGTTGAATCATTGACAGGATTTAGGCCATCCACAAGTTACAAAGTTGGGATTGGAAGATTTATTAATTGGTATTTAGAAAACTATAAATGATTTCTTATTAATAATGACACAATCTAAATATTCAGAGTTCATAATTAAATCTTCAAGAGATGATAAATCTTCGAATGATAAAGCTCACTTTTTCTCAAATATTTTTGCAAATCCTGCCGCATATTTTTTTTACAGGATCGGCCTAAGCCCTAATCAAGTGACATTTCTTTTTTTACTTTGTGGAATTATCTGTTCCATATTGTTTTATTTTTCATCGCCTATTATTAGCTATCTTTTTTGGAGACTTCATATAGTTCTTGATATGGCTGATGGAAATCTTGCTAGAGCCACGAAAAATTTCTCAAAATCAGCAGTGGGATTTGACAGATCAAATCATATTATTGTGAATACAACTTTTATATTTATAACAGGGATGCAAGCAGAGAACTTTTTATTGTTGAATTTATTTATTGTATCTTTTTATTTGAATTACTTCTTTTCACGTAATTATGAAATTTACAAACAGTCTACTAGAGAATTTCCCCTTTTTTTAAATATATCTAAAAATTTATTAGGTTTTGAGGGTTATGTATTTCTTAGTATATCTTTAAGTTTTTTAAACCTTGTTGAATTTCAATATATATTATTATTAGTTTACTCAATATCTTTTATTTTCTTTTATCTAATGAAGCTTAGAATTTTTCAGAATCAACAGAAAGAGATAAGCTGATTTATGATGAATCCCATTATCTCTATTATAAGAATTAGTACATCTCCTACTTTAAGCAAACCAGGTATGGGCAAAGCTGCATTCTATCTAACAAATTATGATAAGTTTGATACTCTTCTCATAACACCTAAGCCACATAAAAATGATTCTCTGGATAAGAACTTCATAAAAACATCGAGATTTAAAGAGGTTACTTTTATAAACCCAACAATGCCACAGAATAGAAAAACTCCCAAGTTTGTTTTACTTCAAATAGTTAGGACGTTTGGGATATTATTATTTAGCTTGAGTTCCATTTTAAAAATCTTCAAGGAAAAGCCGCAGGTAATCCATATTCACTCCCCAATGTATTTCATAATTGGATTTTGGGGGAAGATAATCGGAGCGAAGGTTTTTTTGACAATTCATGGAACAGATTATGATAGATTATTAAACTCTAAATTTTATAGGTTTTTGATTTCATATGTTAATAACATATTATGTGTTGCATCAACTCATGCAAAAAGAATTCAAGAGAATTTTCCTAGATCAACTGTTTCGGTTATTTCGAATGGCGTTGATATAGAATTTTTTTCTCCAAAAGATAAATTAAAATGTAATGTTGATAATACTATTGTTTCGGTTGGAACTTTGAGATGGCATAAAGATTTTGAGACACTTATTAAATCTTTTGCATTGATTGCATCTGAAAATCCTGACTGGAATCTAAAAATTATTGGAGATGGACCAGATAGAGATAAATTAAAAGAAATCATATTAAAGCTAAAACTAGAAGATAGAATTTTTCTAACAGGAGGACTAGATAGAATTTCTTTATCAACTGAGTTAAAAAAAGCAAAAATATTTGCTCTTACATCAGTAACTGAAGCTATACCAAAAGTCTTGCTTGAGGCAATGGCAGCTAAATGTGCTTGCTTAGTGACAGATGTTGGAGATTGTAAAAGAGTGCTTGATAATGCTGGATATATTGCATATGTTAAAGATAAAGACGATATCTCAAGTAAACTAAATCATTTAATAAATGATCATGAGGCTAGGGAAAAGTTTTCATATCAGTCTTATGCAAGGGCTGCAGACTTTTCATGGGAAACTTATTGTGATTCACATTATGATTTATATAATAAATCTATATAGTGAGAATTTTTATAATGAAAGTAATTAGGAGTAACCATAGTTTTTAGAATGTGTGGTTTTTTTGCATCAAATAATCCCAAAGTTAGTGAAAATCATCTTGAGTTGATTAAAAGTAGAGTAAACTTTCGAGGTCCAGATGGTGAATCAAGCTTGATTGAGCATGCAGGATGGAAGCTTTATCACGCAAGACTAGCGATTATTGCTCCTAACCCAAAGTATAATCAACCCTACCTTGACAAAAACGGCTCCATGCTTGTTTTTAATGGCGAGATTCTTAATTTTAAAGCACTGGCTAAGAAGTATAATATTTTAGAGAATGATTCAGACACACATGTTCTGTCATTGTTATTAAATATCAATGATTTTGATCTAAATGAACTCGAGGGATTCTTTGCATTTGTGAGAATTGATTCTGATGGCAATCTCACACATTGTGCTAGAGATAGGTTTGGAGTAAAGCCTCTTAACTACCATTGTAAAGATAATAAATTTTATACAATATCTAGTGAAGCATCTGTAATTTCTGATATTTTTTCATTGCCGTATAATCCAGAATCTATTGAAGAATACAAAGTCTTTAGGGCGCCAATATTCCAAGGCTCATTTTTTAAAGAAATAAATGTTGTTGAGCCTGGCTCATGCCTCATATCTGGAAAATACTTTGATAGCCTCTCATATGTAACCTCAGATTTTTTTACTATTAATGACCTAATTTCTGAAACAGAAGAAGCAATTAGAGAATCAATTAAATCTCGCATGATTTCGGATGTTCCTGTTGGCCTTTTATATAGTGGTGGAATTGACAGTAATCTTATTAACGATATTTGTGAAGATGAACTTGTTAAATTTACTGGAGGATTTGAGGGGGATTATGATGTAATTCACGCTCAAAAGAAAAGAGGATATTCTAATATTATAAATATTTCAAACAAAGATTTTATTGATCGATTTAACGAGATGATTAAATTAAGAAAAGAGCCCTTATCAGTTCCAAATGAGGTAATACTCTCCTTTCTTGCTGGCAAGTGGTCTCAAAGTGGCGGAAAAGTTTTATTATCAGGAGAGGCTGCAGATGAGTTATTTGCTGGCTACGATAGGATTTACTCATGGGCATTTCAAATAAAAGAATTTAATATAAAACAATTTTTAGAGCACTACGCATATTCTAAGATCGATGATATAAGTCTTGATATTTTCGATAAGACCAATGAATTTTTTGAAAAGTTTGAAGGCCTGACACCTTTTGAAATAACGCGTCAATTTTTTATTAAAATACATTTGCCTGTTTTATTTCGAAGATTAGATTTTTCTTTAATGTATTCCGGTGTTGAGGGTAGGGAGCCACTGGCTTCAACAATGATGTTTAATATTGCAATGAAAGCAAATCCAGAGTTTCTTTTTAAAAAAAATGTTGGTAAATATCCACTAAGAGAGATTATTTCAAAAACACAAGGAAAGGACTTTGCATTTGCTAAAAAAGTTGGTTTTCCAGTAGATCTTAGCTGTATATTTAGTTACCCAAACTCAGATACAAGATTTACAAACTATGATATCTGGAGAAAAGAAAACTTAAGGAGAATAAATTTATGATAATAGGATATACAACGGGAGTATATGATCTTTTTCATGTTGGTCATGTAAATCTACTTAGAAATGCAAAATCACTTTGCGATAAGCTTATTGTGGGAGTAACAATTGATGAGCTCGTAATGTATAAAAATAAGAAGGCAGTAATTCCATATCATGAAAGACTCGAGGTTGTTCAGAGCTGTAAATATGTAGACTTAGCAATTCCTCAGACCTCAATCAATAAAGTTGAATCTATAAAAAAATTAAAGGCAACAAAACTTTTTGTAGGCGATGATTGGTATGATAATAAAAACTGGAAAAAAATGGAAAGTGAGCTAAAAAACTATGACTGTGAAATTATTTACTTCCCTTATACAAAAGGTACTACGAGCACACTCATAAACCAGACCTTGGAAGATTTAAGGAAAAACAAATAATAATTACCTACAAGATTATATTGTTAAAATAATGGAAAATTTTAAATTTACAGTCATTGGCGCAGGTTTTGTTGGTATGTCAATGGCCGCAATACTTGCAAAAAATTATCAAGTAAAAATCCTAGATAATGATAGTACAAAAGTTGATTTAATCAATGCATCCAAATCCCCGCTAAGTGAACCATTAATGGAAAAATATATAGTCGACTATAAACAGAATATTTTTGCTACAACAAATTTTGAAGAGGCAATAAGCGATGCTAATTTTATAATCATTTCATTGCCTACAAACTTTGATGAAGTTACTAATTCTTTTGATACAAATATTATAAAAGCTGTGGTTAAAAAAATAGCATCAGAAAAAACATCACCTACTATAATAATTAAATCAACCATTCCAGTTGGCTTTACTGAAAGACTTAACAAAGAATATATAGATTCTTCAATATTTTTCTCTCCCGAGTTCTTAAGAGAGGGATCAGCCATTAATGACAATCTTTATCCCTCGAGGATAATTGTTGGAGGCAATTCTGAATTTAGAGATGAAATGGTAAATTTTGCTAAATGTTTGAAAAGTTGCTCATATAAAGAAGATACTCCAATTCACATCATGTCATCACAAGAAGCAGAGGCCGTTAAATTATTTGCAAATACTTATCTAGCTATGAGAGTTGCATTTTTCAATGAGTTGGATACATTCTCAGTTAGCAAAGATCTTGATACATTCAATATCATCAAGGGAATTTCAGATGATGAAAGGATAGGAGAGCATTACAACAATCCATCATTTGGATATGGAGGTTATTGTTTGCCAAAAGATACAAAACAGCTTGTTTCTAATTTTGAAAATATTCCTCAAAAATTAATTTCTTCTATAGTTAATTCTAATGAAACTCGAAAGGATTTTTTAGCTAATGAAATTATCAATAAGAATCCTAAAATTATTGGAATTTATAGATTAATCATGAAAGATAACTCGGAAAACTTTAGAAATTCTGCCGTCTTAGATATATTAAAGATTCTAAAAGATCATAAAAAAGAAATTATTATTTACGAGCCCCTAATCAATGGAGAAGAATTTCATGGTTGTAAAGTTGAAAATAATTTAGGCTCATTTAAAGAAATGTCCTCGATTATTTTAGCCAACAGGCTTGAAGAAAATATTAAAGATGTAAATTCAAAAGTATTTACTAGAGACTTATTCAATAAGGACTAGCTCAAATGGTTAAAGTGCTGAGAATTCTAAATAGATTTAATGTTGGCGGACCGACTCATAATGCTACATATTTAACCAAGTTTTTATCACCTGAATATGAAACAAAACTCATTGCAGGAAAGAAATTAGATTCTGAAGCTTCTTCCGAGTATATTTTGAAAAAATATAGCATTGATTATTTCATAGTTAAAAATATGAATAGATCTTTAAATCTAGTTAAAGACATTAAAGCATTTATAGAAATAAGAAGAATTATTAAGGAATATAAGCCCGATATCATCCATACACATGCCTCCAAGTCTGGTGCATTGGGTAGACTTGCTGCAATTTCTTTGAAAGTTCCCATAATAATTCATACATTTCATGGCCATGTTTTCCACTCATATTTTGGTAAATTAAAAAGTTACATGTATGTATTGATAGAGAGATATCTTGCCAAGAAATCATCTGCCATTATTGCTATTAGCGATCTTCAAAAAAAAGAAATTTCAAAAGATTTCAGAATATGTCCGCCTGAAAAAATTTCAGTAATCCCTCTTGGATTTGATTTAGATAAATTTCAAAAAAATGTAGTTGAAGATAGGTCAGCTTTTAGAAATGAATTTATGTTAAGTGACGATTTTATAGCTATTGGGATAATAGGTAGATTAACTTCTATCAAGAATCATGAACTTTTCATAAAATCTATTCATCAAGTTTTACCCATGATTAAAAATAGAATTAAGGTTTTCATCGTTGGTGATGGAGAGGATAAAGAAGACTTACTAAACCTATCAAGAAGCTTAAATTTATCTTTTGGTACTATTAACAAAAAAAATAAAAATGCATTAATTCAATTTATTTCATGGAGAAGCGATATGACTGCAGTATATGCTGGATTAGATATAGTTGCTTTAACATCACTAAATGAAGGAACCCCTGTAACGCTTATAGAAGCTCAAGCTGCAAAAAAACCCATAGTTTCGACAGATGTTGGGGGAGTAAGAGATATTGTAACGAAAGATAAAACTGGCTTAATCTCAGACAGTAAAGATATAAATGGTTTTACTAATAATCTAAAGAAATTAATAGAAAATAAGGATTTAAGGGACTCCTTGGGGGCGGCTGGATATGAAAACGTGTATGAAAAGTTTAATTATAGAAGGTTAGTAAGTGATGTTAAGTCTCTATATAATCGCTTAGAAAATGAGAAATAAAGAATTTTCAAAGAATGAGCTTACTGGCAAGAATTATCCTATTCCAGATGATTTGGATGATAGGAAAGCAATTGATGAATTCTTAGATTTAAATAAAGATAAGGAAGTAGTAGTTGTTCAAGGCCTTGGATTTGTCGGTGCTGTAATGTCTATTGTCTGCGCCAATGCATTAAATAAAGAGTATGCCGTAATCGGTATTGATCTTCCAACACCAGAGTCTTATTGGAAAATATGTTCAATTAATGAAGGAATTTTCCCAATAATATCTTCTGATAATAAGGTTGAAGAGTACTTCCAGAAATCCACTGAAAAGAAAAATTTTTATGCAACATATGATGTTTATGCTTTTAGTAAAGCAGACGTAGTAATCGTTGATATTAATTTAGATGTAAAGAAGCTAGATTTTCATATCAACTCAAATGATATAGTGGATTATTCAGTTGATTTATCAGGTTTTAAATCTGCTATAAGATCTATAGGCAATTATTGTAAGGAAGATATTTTAGTTTTAATTGAAACAACCGTTCCTCCAGGAACAACATTAATTGCAAAAGATATTCTTCAAGAGGCACTCAGATCTAGAAAACTAAGTACAGATAAAATTAAAATTGGACACTCCTATGAAAGGGTTATGCCAGGACCAAACTATATTGATTCAATCCAAAATTTTTATAGAGTTTATTCAGGAGTAGATGATTTTAGTGCTAATAGCGTTGAGGAATTCCTTAAAACAATCATTCGAATTGATGAGTATCCTTTAACAAGATTAAAGGGAACAAATTCAACAGAAATTTCCAAAGTTCTTGAGAACTCTTTTAGAGCTATGAATATAGCTTTCATTGTTGAATGGAGCAGATATGCTGAGGAAGCCGGCGTTGATTTATACGAAATAGTCAATGCAATAAGGATGAGGCCTACTCATAAAAATATAATGCTTCCAGGAATTGGTGTTGGCGGATATTGTCTGACAAAAGATCCATTACTTGCAAGCTGGTCCAAGCAAGAATTAATTGGAGCTGTTGAAGGTTTGCCCATGAGTGAGTTAGCAGTTACCACAAATGATAATATGCCATTGTATGCTTACAGGATCTTTGAAAGTTTATTTTTGGAAAATTCTATAAAAAATAAAAATATTTATTTACTTGGTGTTTCTTATGCTCCAGATGTTGGAGACACAAGATATAGTCCAGTGGAATTATTTTGTACACTTCTTCTTAATGAGCATTGTAATATTTTCTTAAATGACCCATATGTTAACTTTTGGGATGAATTGAACTTAAATGTGAAAGATAATTTTGAGGATATCTCCAATTCTCTTGATGCTATAGTTTTTTCAACAGGACACAGCATATATAAAAATAATAAAGAACTAATTGATCTAATCCTTGATTTAGATGCTTTAATTATTTTTGACACGATAGGTCTTTTAAATGAATCAGAAATAAATCTATTATCTTCTAAGCATGTTGTAAAAGTTTTAGGAAGAGGAGACCTTTGAGGGAGGTGATATATTTATGAAAAAAGTTTTAATAATGGGTGGAGCTGGATTTATAGGATTTAATATCGCTAAATTCTTACAGAAAAGAGAGGGTTATCACATAACACTAGCTGATAATCTCTCTAGAGGGAAAATGGATGACTACTTATCAAAATTTATTAAACATAAAAATGTTGATTTTATAGAGGGAGATTTTACCCAGCACAAGGATTTCATTAAATTAGGCAAAGACTATGATTATTTTTACATGCTTGCAGCTGTAGTAGGAGTCAATAACACTTTAAAAATTCCAAGTGAAATAATAAGAATTAATACAGCTCTTACCCTTAATACGCTTGATTGGCTTAAAGATGGAACAGCAAAGAATGTTGTGTTTACTTCCACAAGCGAAAATTATGCAGGCACTATTGACTATTTTGGCTATAAAATTCCAACACCAGAAGAAGTCCCTTTATCAATTATTGATATTTCTCATCCGAGATATACATATGCTGTTACCAAAATGTTGGGTGAGTCAGGTTTTCTAAACTATGCAAAATCTTATGGTTTTCATTGTACTGTTGTCAGATATCATAATGTAATTGGTCCTAGAATGGGGTTTAAACATGTTATCCCTCACCTTGCTGAGAGATTTTTAATGGGAAAGGAAGATCCATTTCTGATGTATGGACATAATCAAACAAGATCATTTTGCGATATTGATGATGCTGTTAGAGGAACGGTTGCCGCAATTGAATCTCAGAACAGTAACGGTGAAATATATCACCTAGGCTCTTCTGACGAAATAAGTATAGAGGAGCTTATAAAAGAAGCAGGAAATTTTTTCAATTTTAAGGGCTCCTACAAAGCTGCACCTACATTTCCAGGATCAACAGACAGAAGATGTCCTGATATAAGAAAAGCAAGTCAACATTTTGGCTTTGAACCAAAAGTTTCTTGGAATGAATCAGTGCACAAAACATTACAATGGTATAAAGACTTTTTTAATAGCGGAGGAAAGATGCATGAATCCTCTTTTGAGGAGCCAGATGTATAGATTTTGTAAGAGATTATTTGATGTAGTGGTATCTTTATCTGGACTATTGATTTTATTACCTATTTTTATTCCAATTTTCATAGCATTAAAACTTTCTGGTGAGGGCGAAATCTTTTACCTTCAAGAAAGGGTAGGAATAAATAATAAGAAATTTAAGATTTTTAAATTTGCTACCATGCTTAAAAATAGTGAGAATATGGGTTCTGGAATTTACACCGCTAAAAATGATCCAAGAATACTGCCAATTGGAGGATTTTTAAGAAAAACAAAAATAAATGAATTGCCGCAAATTATTAATATATTGATAGGTGACATAAGTCTTGTTGGCCCAAGACCACTAATCAGAAGAACTTTTGAATTATATTCAGAGGAAGATCAAAAGATAATATCTTCAATCAAACCAGGGCTTACAGGTATAGGATCAATTATATTTAGAAATGAAGAAGAGCTTTTGTTAAATGCAGATAGTACTGATATTGAAGAATTCTACAAAAAAAATATCACTCCATATAAAGCAGAACTAGAAAAATGGTATGTATCCAAAAGATCTTTTATAAATGATATGCTCATAATAATTCTGACTATATGGGTAGTTATTTTTAAACAATCTCAGTTGATATGGTCAATTTTTAAAGATTTACCAAAAAACATTGTCGTAAATGCTAAATGATAATTTTCAATAAGCAAAATATAGAAGCGCCGTATCAAGAATTGATTCGAAGATATGAGGAGGCGCAAAAAGCTAATCAACCTAATATCGAAGCCGCATGTTTATCAACAGTATCAGCTCAGGCTCTTCCGCATTCAAGATATGTAAATATCAAATATATAAATAACAATGAGATTATATTTTTTTCTAATTACAGAAGTCTCAAAGCTAGTGACATCATGTCTAATTCCAATATTGCTCTTAATTTTTTCTGGAGTACAACCAAAACTCAGATTCGTATTGAGGGCAAAATAGCAAAGCTTGATGCAGCCAGATCTGATGATCACTGGAAAACTCGATCAAAATATAAAAATGCTCTTGCAATATCTTCAAACCAATCATCATTATCTAAATCTTACGATGAAATAAAAGTAAGTTATGAATCAATACTAAAGAGTGCCGACCTTTCAAAAAGACCAAAATATTGGGGTGGATACTCTATTAACCCAATATATTTTGAATTTTGGGAGGGGCATAAATCAAGAATAAATAAACGACATATATATAAAAAAGGTGAAACAGCCTGGAATAAGTATTTTCTTCAGCCATAATTTAAAATTATTAGTTACTTATTTCTTTGAGAAAATTGGTATTTAGTTTAAAATCACCGTCCTAATGATAAATTTTTACTTTTATTTAACAAGTTTTTCCAATTGAAATCTAATTTCTTAAAATCTAACAAAGGTCTCTACCATAGCTACGCCTAAGAAAAATATCACTCCTATCAATAATAAAATAAGGGCTCTTGAAGTTATGCTTATAGATCAAGATGGTGAAAAAAAAGGAATCCTCCCAACTGAAGATGCACTAAAGGCTGCAGAAATTGCTTCATTAGACCTTGTCCAAGTATCTTCTTCTGATTCAAAACCTGTTGTATGCAAACTTATGGATTATGGCAAACATATTTTTGAGAAAAAGAAAAATATCTCATCTTCAAAATCTAAGGTAAAAAGAAATAACACAAAAGAGATAAAATTTAGACCATCTACAGACACTGGCGATTACAAAATAAAATTAAAAAAAATTAAAAGCTTTATTCTTGATGGAGATAAGACTAAAATAAGCGTCCGATTTAGAGGAAGAGAAATATTAAACAGTGATCTAGGCTTAGAGCTTTTGAAAAGAATTAAGGTAGAGCTTGAAGACATTTCTCAGGTAGATCAGGAGCCATCTTTAGAAGGAAGGCAACTGTTGATGGTTTTATCTCCTCTTAAGAAGAAAAATTAATTTTAGAAGATTATGGGTTATAAATTAAAAAAACATTCCGGAGCCTCAAAGCGTTTTAAAAAGACAAGCAGTTCTATAAAATCTAGAAGTGCCAATAAAAACCATATACTGTCTAAACAAACGACAAAAAGGAAAAGACATAACAGAGGATTAAATAAACTTTCAGGTGTTACGCTAAAAATAGCTGAAAAACTTATTAAATAATAATATGCCAAGAGTTACAAAATCGCTTACCGCAAAAGCTAGACATAAAAAAGTTTTAAAGGCTACTAAGGGACACTATGGTGCAAGAAGCCGTTTGTATAAAACTGCAAAACAGTCCAATATTAAGTCTCTTCAATATTCTTTTAGAGATCGTAAAAATAGAAAAAGAGTTTTCCGATCACTATGGATATCAAGAATTAATGCCGCAACATCTTCACTAGGTATTTCTTACTCTCAATTTATTAATAACTTAAAAAAGAATAATATATTAATTAATAGAAAGGTTTTGTCCGATATCGCTGTTAATGATTTTTCTACCTTCAAAAAAATAGTTGATAATTCATCAAAATAGTTAGCTAGTTAATGCCTTCTGTAAAAAATGTTAAGCCACCTAAAATTGTCAAGGATTCAGGTACTCATCACCCAATAAATCAAATTAAAGATTTTATCTTATTCAAATTAACTCAAATTGGATTCCAAGAAGTATATGGACCTGAAATTGAATCAGAAGAATATAACTTTGATATGCTCAATATAAAAAAAACTCATCCCGCAAGGCAAATGCATGATACTTTTTACGCTAACGAAAAATCAGCTGTTCTGAGGACTCATACCTCACCAGTACAAATAAGGACACTATTGAAGAAAGAACCTCCACTTGCAATTACATCATCTGGAAAAGTTTATAGGAAAGATGATGATTCAACGCATTTACCAATGTTTCACCAGATCGAGGGAATGTATGTCAGTAAAGATGTTAAGTTTTCTAATTTAAAAAATCTTATTCATAAAATAATTTATACAATTTTTGATAAAGATTTAGAAATTAGATTTAGGCCATCATATTTTCCTTTTACTGAGCCATCTGCAGAAGTAGATATTCTATCTGAAGACGGAAACTGGCTTGAAATATTAGGCTGTGGCATTGTGAACCCAATAGTTCTTGAAAATTGTAAAATTGATTCAGAAAAATATAGTGGTCTGGCTTTTGGTCTTGGTGTTGAGAGAATAGCTATGCTTAAGTATGGAGTCAGTGATATCAGGGAGTTCTATAAATCAAACTTAGATTTTTTAAAACAGTTTAAATGAAGATAGTTTATGAGGACTTATTAAGGTTTCTCAAAAAAAAACCTTTAATAGAAGATTTATCAATCAAACTTTTTCAGCTTGGTCATGAGCATCATATTGATGGAAATGTTCTTGATATAGAGTTTACTCCTAATAGAGGTGACTGTCTTTCGCTTCTAGGTCTGGCAAGAGACCTTAATTATTTTTATGATTCAATAGATTTCCCAGAAATCTTTAGTGGTGAAATGGAAGAACTTGATTTGAGTTTCAAAAACAACTCACCAAAATCTTGTCCAACTGTTTATTTCTTGAAAATAGAAATAGATGATATGCCTGAAAAATATCTTGATTATGTTGAATCTTATTTTTCAAATCTAAAAATCAATAAAAATAATTTTTTTGCAGATCTAACTAATTTTTTATCCTATGAAATAGGGCAACCAATGCATGCTTATGATTTTAGTGCATTAGGAAGAGAAGTAGTATTTGAAGAAAAAGAGTGTAATGAAGAGTTCAGCACTCTTCTTGATCAAAAGATTAATTTAATTGGAAAAAATTGCGTATTCACCTCACAAAATAAAATTATAAATCTAGCTGGAGTGATTGGAGGAAAATCGACTGCATGCAAAAAGAATACAAAATTAGCTCTCATTGAGTGTGCAAACTTTTCACCTGAATCAATAATTGGTAAGTCGCTAAAGTATAATGTTAACTCTGATGCTGCATACAAATTTGAAAGAGGTATTGATCCATGCATCCAAGAAAATGCATTGAGGAGGCTGGTAAGAGTTATAGAAGAACATACTCAAATCAAAGATCTATCCTATATAAAATATGAAAGTAAGAAATTTGAAGAAAGAACTATTAAAACTGATTACAGACAAATAAATAAAATACTTGGTTCGGATATATCAAATTCGCTTTTTGAAAAAAAACTAAAGAAATTAAAATTTCAATGTGGTTCATCCATTAAAGTTCCGCCTCATAGAAATGATATCTTCTCAAAAAATGATATTGCTGAGGAAATAGCTCGCCTAATTGGTTTTAACAATATTAAGGACGAAGAAATAAATATTGAACAAACTAATGTTGATACATTTGATAAATTTTTCTTTTTGAGGAACCTTCTTGTTAAGAATGGCTTTAATGAAGTTATAAACTATCCTTTTGTTGGGAGCAAAGGAGAGGATTCAATTTCTATTGATAACCCTATAGACTCTAATAAAAGTTTTATGAGGACAAGAATCCGTGAATCATTAGTTGAAAGTTTACTCTATAACGAGAGAAGACAAAAAGATTCTATAAAACTTTTTGAATTTTCAGATATATACACGTCAAACAGAACTAAGAAAAAAATTGGGATTATTGCGAGTGGAAGATGCGGATATAATCATGAAGAATTTTCAAAACAAATTGATAAGAGTTATCTTGAATGCATATTTAATAATACTGACTTAGAGGGCGATTTTAGTTTTGAGCTTATAGATAGAAAAAAATTAGATACAAAAGTTAAGAGCAAGATATATTATGCCGAACTTGAACTTGATAAAATAAGAAATATGCCTTTTTTGAAGGATGATAGATATCTAGACTCATTTTTCTTTAATAAATATAGGCCAATTTCAGAATTTCCTTCCAGCAGGAGAGATTTTTCTTTTTCATTGAAAGATTCATCAAAGTTAGAGATTGTTTTAAAAGAGCTATCAAAAATGGACCACCCAAACTTAAAAATGTCTTTCATATTTGATTTTTATAAAAGTAACAATAAGGAAGAAATTAAGTTAGGTTTTAGAATGATTTTTCAATCTGAAAACAAAACCTTATCTGATGAAGAAATAAATGAACATATTGCAGGATTGCTAAAACCAATTTTAAAATTAGATGAAGTTACAATTCCAGGTCTGTAAGCAAATAAAATGTTTTTTACATCTCAATATATTAAAGTCTATAATTCAACTATTATTTAATTAAAATGCTTAATAAAATTTTATTTTTCACGTTTAGTTTTTCTTTAGCACTTGCTAGTCAAGAAATAGACCTATCAAAAATATCTCCTGTAGACCTTGCTCTAGCAAAGGAATCACTTGAATCCTCTTCAACTTCATCATTGGAGGATATATATAGGGCTGATTCTATGGGTGATTTTCCAGAAAAAACTGGAATAGAGATAGTCGACAGTAATCTTATCGAAGGTGAAAAATTTGGATATGGCTTTATTACGACTTTACCGCCCTCAATAACTTCAGTAGCTGATATACCGCTACCCAATGATTATAAGGTATCGATTAGAGACCAATTTACAATAATATTGTCTGGTTCCAAGGAGGCTATTTTTGATCTAAGCGTTAAGCTCGATGGAACAATTGTATTTCCCGAAATTGGATCAGTATCTGTTGCAGGAGAGTCCTTTAGTGACGTAAAAGAAAAATTATCCAATCTCATAAATCAATTATATATTGGTGTAACAGTCGACATTTCAATAAAAAATCTCAGTGCAAAGAAAGTGACCATAGTTGGGGCTGTTAAAAAGCCTGGCACTTATCTTGTAAACCCGTTTACCACTATTTCAAGCGCTCTTGCATACTCAGGCGGTGTCTCTGAAATGGGTACACTGAGAAAGATTAAATTAATAAGAAGTGATGGAGAAAGCTTTTTCTTTGATTTATATGATCTTCTTATTTATGGTGATCGCTCGAATGATATAACTCTAGAAGCTGGAGACACAATACTTGTTAATGCAGCATCACAGTTCGTTAGACTTAATGGAGCAGTAAATAGACCTGCAATATATGAGGTCACAGAATCCGAAGACATTAAAAAACTAATTGAATTTGCTCTTGGTTTTAAAAATACGGCTAATAAAACAAATATCTCCCTAGAATATCTTGATATCGAAAACTCTTCAATTTCTCAAAAAGAAATAAGCAGTCTGGAAGAAAGCCTTCTAAATGTTACAGCAGTTGATGTATTCGAATACCAAAACAAAGATAAATTTAATGTTTTAGTAAGAGGAGCTATCTCACAGCCTGGATATTATGATCTTAAAGATAATAAAAATCTAGAAGAGCTTATCTCTAGTATAGAGTTTATTGATGTATATCCTTGGTTAGCTATCCTTGAGCAATTTGATGAAGAAAATTTACTAAACGAGATTCATCTTTTCAACCTAAATGATGAGACAACATATGAATCAATTGAATTAAGAAAGAATTCAAAAGTATATTTTGCTAACTTAGCTGATAGAGAATATCTTGCTGATGAGTTAACGCAGGCTTTAATTGATGACTATTCTCTAACAATTAATCACTATCAAGGAACCTATGTTCTACCAACAACTGGAAGATTTTCTCCTAAGTCATTAATAGAACTTCTTGGACTGGATACCTTAAACATTCCAAATAGCGCAATTTATGTTGCACCCTTAAAAAATATTGTTGAAGAAAAAACTCTAGATGAAATGAGATATGAGGCTTCAAGATTTCATACTCTTAATCTTAAAGCTCCATCTAGTAGTTTAATTGAGGTCGAAATATCTGGAGCAGTAGAATTTCCAGGAATTTATTCCATTAATGCATACTCAACTATGGATGACATATACAAAATGGTGGGCTCATTTAAAGCAGGGGCATTTCTTAATGGAGTAATACTTCAAAGAGAATCGGTAAGAATCCAACAAGTTAAGGCAATTGAAAAGGCTAAAAGCGATTTAAATGAGGCTTTGTTAATTAATTCTCAAAAAGGACTTGAAACAAGTTTAGGAATAGAATCAGTATCAAGCATAATTGCAATTGATGATGAATCTCTTGGAAGAGTCGCAGGCAACTTTAATCCCAGTAACTCAAATAATGCTAACTTTATTTTGTATGATGGAGACAAGATCACTGTACCCACAATACCAAATACAATAAGTGTTATAGGAGAAGTTCTAAACCCAAGTAATTTTGTATTTCAGGAGGGTATCTCAGTTAGAGAAGCTATTGCATTTGCTGGTGGAGAAAAAGAATTTTCTAATAGCCGTAAGATTTACGTTATCAAAGCTAATGGTTTAGTTGAAAGAGTAAACAGAAATGTTTTTATGGGTAATTCAAATTTAAGTCCTGGAGATACAATTGTTGTCCCAAGAAAGATAAATATAAGCAACCCTGGCCTAGAATTACTTGTACCTCTAACCAATACGCTCTCTAGTTTAGCTTTTTCAGCTGCAGCACTTGATAATTTACGAAACGATTAATTTTGCGTAAATGAGGCACTTTTATTTAAGCCTTTTTATTGTTACCAGTCTTTCTCTATATATATCCTCCGACAGTTTCACTTACAACTCATATAACAATAGTGGCGCAATTGGCCTCATAAATATGCCAACAGCAAGATTTTACAATGAAAATTCTTATGGCATGACTCTTTATCATGGCGAGCCTGATCAGAAGATTACCCTAACGTCATCTCCTTTTGATTGGCTTGAGGCATCTTTCTTTTATGCAAATATAAATGATAAACCATATTGCAGCCTTCCCTCGGATCCAGTCTGTTCACAAGACTATAAAGATAAGGGGTTCAACTTCAAGATTAAATTAAAAGATGAGGGGAAATTACCGGCCCTAGCAATAGGAATAAATGATATTGCTGGAACGGGTTTATATGGATCAGAGTATATTGTTGCAAGCTATGGAATAAAGAATATTGATTTTCATTTTGGTTTGGGATGGGGAAAACTTAATGGATCAGATTTTAGCTTTGAGAATCCTTTAGGAAAAATAAATAAAAAGTTCTTTACCAGACCACCTGAAATTCGTGGCGGCGGTCAGTTTGAGGCATCAAGATATTTTTCAGGTGAAACAGCCTCACCATTTTTTGGGATTTCTTATGCTCCAAATGATAGATATTTAATTAAATTAGAGCATGACTCGACTCTTACGCCTGGCCAGATAGGATATGGGCTACCAGCACAAAGATATTCATATGGAATTGATTTTAATTTAACAAAAAATCTTACTATTGGTATCTCAAATGAAAGAGGTAACTCAACTACAATAAGATTTTCCTACAAGAATAATCTAAAAGGAAGCAGACCTAGATATATATATAAACAACCTAAACATAAAGATGATGATTCTCAATATATTAAACTAATAAGAAATTTAAATGAAAATGGAATCGGAGTTGATAAAATTCTTGAGACGTCTGATCAAATAGGTATTCAGCTTACTCAGTTTGTTCATCCAAACTTAGATATTATTGATGAGATTATCAGAAGGGCAACTTATGATGCAGGCCTTAAGAAACCTGTTAAAAAAGATATTAGAATTGCTGATCTGAAGGCAAAGAGTGAATATAGTAACTCCTTTGAGAAAAATGCAAAATTGATATATCAAAGACAAGCTAAGAAGAAACTTAAAACTAAAACTAGACTTGCTTTAAGACCTTTCTTGGCCTCAAGAGAAGAATTCTTTAAGGGCGCATTGATGATTGAAAATATAAGCGAATATAGTTTTTCAGATAACCTCTTTTTTTCATCAAATTTAAAATATTCTCTTGCAGATAATTTTGATGATCTTAAGTATCCCCCAGTAAATACCTATCCTGCTCAAGTAAGATCTGATATAAAAGATTATCTTAAAAACTTTAATGAGGGTATATTTATTGGAAGAGCTCAATTTGACTATCATTTATCTCCAAAAAAGAATCATCACATTATGATGTCTGCAGGAATCTTAGAGGAAATGTTTAATGGTGCTGGCTTCGAGTACCTTTATTATGATCAACATTCAAACTATGCAGTTGGTTTTGAAATATTTGAAGTAAAAAAACGAGATTATAAGATGCGTTTTGGAACTCTTGACTATACAAACCTTACTGGCCACTTAAATTTTTATTATAGAAATTACGGACGTCTTCCTTTTGATGCAAAGATATCTTATGGTGAGTATCTTGCTGGCGATGAAGGGCTAACAATTGATTTATCAAGATCTTTTTCAAACGGAACCAAATTCGGTATTTTTGCCTCATTTACTGATGTCTCAACTGATGATTTTGGAGAAGGCAGCTTTGATAAAGGGATTTACTTCAATATTCCCGTATTTGGGAACTTAATTAATTACTCTTGGAGACCACTGACTAAAGACCCTGGTGCCAAATTAATTAGAAAAAACACATTGCATGATTTACTAGTGAGATTTAAACCAATAAATTGATGATATGTTTTTTATATAGACATTTAAGATAAAAATATTGTTTTTAAATCAACTTTTATGCATAATCAATATTTAGAGGAGTGACTGCTTATGAAACGTTTATTAGTTTTATCTTTACTTGCATTTGCTATATCACCTGGCGATATTGTTGCAAATGAATCAGTATCAGATGAAAGAATATCTGAAATCTCTCAGAGACTTGAAGGTTATAACACTGATTCTTTAATCGAAAGAAGAAATTTTCTAGTTTCATATCAAGAAAGTGGCGGAGCTAATGAAGCTGGCGCAATTGATAGTAAAGGAGTTCCTGCAGGATCCGTTTCAGAGAGATCCTTAGAAATTTCAATAATCGAAGCTATGCTAATTGCACTTGGTGTTGTTATTCTAGATAACGTAACAGAGGATTCATCTACTCCTCCAGATACTGTTTTCCCTGTTATCACCATCCTTGGTGATAATCCAGCTACTGTTGAGCTTGGTGGAACATATACCGATGCGGGAGCAACTTCTGATGGGGGCGAGACAGTAACT
>CETK01030938.1_pt1 | contig 29396 bp, 25 predicted proteins | sample 361431 | NCBI WGS metagenome assembly CETK01 (sample SAMEA2622452, study PRJEB7988) | marine metagenome | biome: marine biome (ENVO:00000447); feature: surface water layer (ENVO:00002042); material: "saline water (ENVO:00002010), including plankton (ENVO:xxxxxxxx)" | depth 5 m | reverse complement strand
TTAAGTGTGTATCGATAGCACCATTTAAACCAGCAGTTGTTTGATAACTTGCTAAAGCACTATTATCTGCGAGTTGTATCCATGCGCCTGCATGTGCATAATAAGCCGCACCAGTACCATGGACGTGAGCAAACATTCCGTGATAAGTGCTCGCACTTGGTAGATCTCCTATATTATTATACACATTTGCAAATAAAACTTTTCCTGTGGTAGTAATATCATTTGAACCAAAATTAGCACTACCTGTGATATTAATATTACCTGTACCTGTAATATCTTTGCTGTTTAGATCTAAATTGCCACCAAGTTGTGGAGTTGTATCTTCAACTACATTGCTTAGACTACCACTACCACTTGCAATCCATGCGTAGTCAGATCCGTTCCAACTTAACACTTGCCCGTTTGTAGCTGTGCTTTGATTGATATGTGCATCAACACTTGCATTTGTGTAGCTAGATGCTGTGTCATTTTGTGGTATCCAATTTGCACCGTTCCATTTTAAAACTTGTCCGTTTGAAGGAGCAACTGTAGCTGTGTCAACATCATTCAATCCGTTTATACTTCCTCCAGCACCTGCTCCAAAACCTTGTCCATTTACCCATTCTTGTGTGGCAACTGTTCCTGTTGAATCTGGTAAATTAATTGTTCTATCTGCTGTAGGATTTATTACTCCAAATGTAGTTTCATTCCCATCTACATTCGAACCTTCGAATACTAAATTTCCTGTATGCACAGTTCTCCATGCTTTGCCGTCTGCACCTAAATCATAAGTAGCGGTTAAGTTTGGTAAAATATTACTTGTAACATCAGCTGAAAATGTTACACTATCTGTATCTGTATCTCCTAGCGTAACATTACCTTGAGCACTAACCTGTCCAGTCAAAGTAATATTTCCAGTGACGTCTAGGTTTTGCTTAAATTTTGTTGCCATCGATCATCTCCTACTGTACATATTTATTTGTTTGCACAAACAAAAACAGGGCCATAAAGGCCCTGTCCTCGTTTTAATGAAATACCTATTAGGTAAATGCAAGTTGACCGCTTGTTACAGCAATTTTTGCAAGATAGTCAGCGGCATTACCAAGTGATGAAGCTTGGTTGCTTAGTTCTACATAACCGTATCTGGTCATAAAGCTAACTACTGGCTCAAATGTTGCTGGGTCAAGTACTGTACCTGAACTCATTAGCGGAATATATGGGCAATAGAACGCCGCGGCGTCTGTCTCTGTTGCACCTTTGTATCCAACAAGCACTGTATCATCAGCGGCATACTGGTTTACATATATTCTCATTGTGCCATTTAGAGTACCTACAAATTTTGTATTTGTTGGTGCTTCAAATGTTCCTTCTGTGCTTCTTGCGAAAGCTGAAGTTGTTGCACTTTGTAGTACTGTAAGTACTGTTGGGCTTACTACTGCCCAGTTACCAGCGCCACGTCTTGTTCTTGCGGCGATGTTGTTTGCTTCTTTGTTAATAAGCACTGCAAGAGCGGCATGCTCGTCACCAACAAATGTTGCTGTACCACTTACACTACCTTGTGCGTATGTGCTTGCGGCTGAACCAGCTAAACTTGAAAGACTTGCAATGATCTCTTGATCGATTTCAGCAGTAATCTCTTGTGCAAGTGCTTGCATGATTTCTGCTTCAACATCTAAGCCGTGCATTGACTGTGCGTCTTGAGCGGCTTCAAATGTCCAACGTGCTGATAGCTTTCTGGACTTGGCTTCAACAGTTTGCTTGAGTACTTGAATACTCAACTTTTTACCTGCATCACCTTCAAGTGCTGATGTTACTGCACCTTTGTCAGTAGCGGCACCTGAATAACCTGCGGCAATTTTGAATGGGCTTAATGCCTCATCACCTGCCGCGGTATCAATACCACTTGTAGAGTTGAACGCTTCTGCGTAGCGAACTCTAAGTGTGTGAATCTGACCAACAGGGCCTGTCATAGGCTGTACACCAACGATTTCGTTGGCGATAACTGTTGGCATGACACGTCTAATCACTGGAAGAATAACTTTGTTAAGTGTAGCTACGTTTCCTGCTTGAGTAGCACCAGTAGAAGCCGCCTCTGCGAGGTACTTCTTAGTGTTCTCAAGTGTTGTTTCCATTACACTCTTTTTAGTTCCAGATAGACCGTCAGTAAGAGCGATCTTTGTTTCGCTCCAATTTTCCATTAATGCGTCTGCCATTTTCGGTCTCCTTAACTTATACCGGCTAATTTTTGAAGGTAAACAATATCAGCTGTCTTGCTGTCAGCTGATGCTGTAGCTTCTGCTTTGTTTCCAGTGACTTCTGTTGTAGATTCACTTAGTACCTTCTTTTCTGGTTTTTTTGCGTCTTCCTTCAGTACTGAAGGGAGATACTTATTGAATGCATTTTGTAGCTTTTCAGTTTTTACACTTTCAAGCAATGCACCCATAATTTCTTTATGGTCTTTGCTGAGAGGTTGCATCATTTCTTGCATAACTTGCTTTCGTTCTGCTGTATCTTTAGCAATACGTGCTTCCTTAGCACTTTCTGCTATAGCTACTTCCTTTTCAGCAATGGCTTTATCTTTGTTTTCAATCTCGCCTTGTAGATTTTCAACTACCTTAGACAACTTAGCAACTTCCGTTCCTTCGTTTAGATAGCTACCCATAAATTCAGCGGCGTATGTTTCAAATATCTTACGTCCAAAGGTATTTTCTTTGGCTGTTTTGATATCTTCACGTAAAGTATTAAGTTCTGACTTAATGGTATTTTCCATTATGCCTTCTACTTTCTTCGCGGCAGTCTTTATGAAATCTGCTTTAGTTTGATTGATAACCTCTTTGCCTTCTTTAATCATTTTGACTTTAGCTTCAACTAGTGAGCGTTTGTCTTCATGAAACTCATTGAGCTCTTTGGTTAATTGCTCCATAACAAAACCTTCCAGCTTCGTCATGTTTGATTCTTGAGCAACTCGGTCTCCGCGGAGTTCTTCGATCTCTTTGCGGAGTGCTTCCATCACAAACTGATCAAGCACTTTTGAATGCTCTTTCATGTGCTTGCGATAAGCAACACGATCTTCAGCTACTTTGGCTTTATCTTCTTTGAACTCTTCGAGTTCTTTTCCAATAACATCCGTAAGCATCTTATCTGCGGCTTCTACAATCTGCGACTTGTCATTTTCATAACGCTGTGCAAATTCTTCTCTAAGTTCAGCTGTGATTGTTTCACGAGCTTCCGTTAGTTGGGTATCCCAAGCTTCAGATATTGAAGATCTAACCTCTTCGGAGAGCGTATTTGAGTTTAATAGTTCATCCATTGCATGAGCCATATTAATCTCTCCTATATCTCAGGTTTTTAATAAAGTTGGTCACCTCTTCCTGGAGATAACGTTGTGCGCCACGGTCGTGTCTAGTTGCATCAGCGACATCCATTAACACATTACCCCGTCTATGATTCATAATTCTTTCATAGATTGGATCGGGATAAGCGTCTGGTGCACTTGGATTTGCTACAATATCAACAGTAATGATTTCAAAATCTTTTACTATGCCGTTGTCGTTAACATTGCCACTGCCTCGGCTTGACACGCCTAATTTTACTCCACTCTCTAATAGGGTTTTACAAATATTTCCCATTGGAGTTGGTAGAATTTTAAGTTTGCCGATCCCATTTGCGCCATCAGTATCCATTTCAGTAATCATGTGACTTACACGATCTAAATTGATATTGAGGTCATCTGGGTGATCAGCTTCACCTAATACACTGTACCCACCTTTAATTTTTTCATTAATGCTTTTAACTGCACTATGAATTTCTTCTTTTGTGTAGATACGATTGTTTTGATTGCGTACATCACCTTCAATAAAAATACCTTTCATATACAAGCTCTTACCGTTACCTTCATCTAATGTTTCAGTAACGATATTTGCTTGATTGTATGTAAGATGTTCTTTAAGTGAGGTAAGCATATTACTTCATTCCTCTAATAGGACTGTCTGACTTAGTGACTTCAGCTTTTGGCTTTGGAGCCGCACTAGGTGAACCAGCTTCTTGTGGCCCGTCTACACCCATACCTTCAGCAGTTGGAGCAGGTCTACCCTTCTCGTCTCCGCCTGAGGCTTTGTGTGCAGTTGCGCCTGTTGGTGCACTAGCTTGTGATGCTACTGGTGATCCTTTGTCGCTTGAATCACTATGTGATACACTTACTGCTTTCATTTCAGCGCCTTCTTCGACAGCTTCAACTTCTTCAGTTTCTTCAACTGGATCAGCTGATTCTTCCATTTCTGGCTCATCTTCAGCAGGTGCATCGTCACCCATCATATCAGCAAATGCCGCTCTTAATTCAGCAATTGCGTCTTCGACGTTATCCATAGCTTCTTCTGCATCTGATTCATCGCCTTCTTCGCCTTCATCAGCTTCAGGTTCCATGTCCATAGCTAGATCCATTTCTGGAGCATCTGCCATTTCTTCGTCACCCATGTCATCATCGTCCATGATTTCTTCGTCTTCGATCTCTTCTTCTGCTGTTTCGATATCATCAAGGAAATCTTCTTCTGCATCAGATGCGTCAATCGCTTCTTCTACTTCTGATTCGTCCTTTGAATCGTCATCAGCTTCATCAAGATCGATAGTTTCATCTAGGTCATCTTCTTGAATTTCGTCTTCTACTACTTCATCATTTTCTTGTAGACTAGACCAATGTGATTTAGCTTTTTCTACAAAAACCGTATGAAGAAGATCGGCGGCTTTGTCTTGCTCGTCGTTTACGATATATTCAAGGACCTTAACTAAAGATTCCTTGTGTTCGCTCATATCATTCTCCTTAAAAAATTACAGGCTTACCAAGATGGTTTACATCTATATTTAACATACCAAGACGTTTTGCTTAGGAAATACCCTAAAAAATGGGTATTTTATGAATTCTTGTCAATGATAAGTAAAAATTAAACAGATTTTCTATGATTGGGCAGGTTTTGCATAGATTTTTTTAATACGTTCCATGCGAGAAGCATGTTCAATATTGTGTACTTCACGTTGCTTTCTCAAACGATTTAAATGTTTAAGTGTAAGTCTTGATTTACGTACATCATCCGCCTGTCTATTATTATAATTGTCGTCTTCGGCATCATAATATTCTTTTAATATGTCTTTGCTACGCATTCTCATCTCCTGCGGGTGCTGGTGCCGTTTCTGCACCGCTAATAGGACTTGCACCTTCAGTTTCTTCACCTGTTGCCGCATCAGCTGGTATATCAATGTCACCACCGTCTGGTACGTCAAATCCTCTTACTCCAACATTTCCTAGTCCTGGAATATCAGATCCTTCAGGTGTTGTTCCTGCTTGGTTTTCTTCTTCCCACATTCTCTCATTTTTTAATATTTCTTCTTCTGACCAACCTAAATACTTTTCAAGTATAAAGCGTCTGCTCATGTATGGTACACCTTCTAAGTTACCAAATACTGCCGCTCTAGCACTATGTATTTCTATTTCTTTGTATGTGCTAAAACTTTGTGGTTCTACAAATTCTAAATCAAAAACACTAGCATCAATATTAATGCCTTTGTTTTTCATAAACAGTTTAAATTCTTTGTCCATAGTAGGAGCAATTGATGCTTGTAGTCTCATACAGTATTGATTGAATCTATATTCTTGAATAAATGCTGTTCCTACTCTGCCGTCTACATAACTTGCAGTTCCATCATCAGGCCCTGTTGGCAAATAACTGCTGGGCACACGCAATGCTCTTAGCATTTTATTTGTGAAGTAACGCAGGTCGTCAATTTGTCCTAGGTTTTCTCCACCTGGTAACACTTCAACTTTACTACCTCTGCCTTCACTGGTCTGTGCAAAGAAGTAGTCTTCCATAATGCTCAATGGATTGTAGGCGGCATCCATGATAGTTGTACCGCCTCCTGTTTTGTTTGGAATACGTTTTTGATGTATTTCATTTTTCACACGTTCAACAAAACCCATAGCTTTGTTTGGTGGCATGTTTCCTACGTCTACATAAAACACACGTCTTTCAGGTGCTCTTTGTACTCTGTAGATAATAATACTATCTTCTAGTAGTTCTTTTTGCTTGTATGTTTTGAAAATTGGATCAAGTATACTACTACCAAAAGGCCAATTACCATCCATACCTTCTGTTAAGCCTAAGTGTACAACATGATTAGCATCTACTGTATATTCTTGTATTTGACCTGTACCGTGGTCGTATTGACCTGCTCCTTGTCCATACATGCCTTTGTCGATAACTTGTCCACGCATCATACTATTAACTGTGCCATATGTTTGACTGTGTTGTACAGGCTTACTGACTGTTTTTTCCTGCATGTTCAAGTCAATGTTTTTAATTATATACTGCTCTGGTTTCTTGCCTTTAGCTTCATTTACTACTGCTTTCATTACATCAACTGGATTGACATAATACAGTTCCCAAGTCTCAGGATCTCTGATAAAAAATTGATCACCATACTTGATAGTATTTCTAAACATACGGAAAATACGCTTGTCCCAGTCTTGCAAATTACACCATTGTTGTAGTGTTTGCTCTAGGATTTTGCTTTCGCTTTCTGTAGCATTTTCTCTGTAATTAATTTTAAAAGGTAAATGTGTTTGTTCATCTACTTGTGTACTGAACTCACTAATAATGTCAATGGCGGCGTTTATTTCGCTGTCCATGTCCATTTGGTCATACTGTGCATATCTTTCAACACGATTAGGTTGACCGCTGTATACTTCTGGTAACCAGCTTTGAAATCTACTGGCACTGCTAGGCTTCATGCTATCAGCACTTTGTCCACCGTATACTGTAAAATGTTTTTTCCAACTCATATGAATCTCTTTATTCTATTATAGTATATTTATTGCTTTTGTCAACCTAATTATGGACCCGGATTTTGATTGTTTGTATATGCATCTACTTTTTCTTTTATTGCAGTAGTTAATGCACCTACAAATTCATCCAAACCTTGTTTGTTAAATTTCATGTTAGTTGGATTTTCCTCAGATCCTAGTATAGCGCCAAACTTCTGTAAGAGCATTTGTCCTGTATTGCTTACTCCTAATCTCTCTGCTTCCCTCTCTCTTAATTGCTGTACACTAATTCCTTCTCTATTTGCTCTTTCTTGTTCCGCACTTGTTTCATCTCCAAAACTAGCAAATGTATCCATTACCGTTTCAGTTCCTTGTAAGGCCATCAACCCCATTCCCAAGTTGTTTCTGCCTACTGCAAAAGCACCTAGACCAGCAAAGAAAAGTTTATCACTAAGTTCCATTTGACCTTTAGCTACATTAACAAATGGTTCAATTGCAAAACTACCCAATGCTGTTCCTACACCTTTTGCAAAAGTTTCAGCAAATTCAGTAGAACCAAACTCTTGAGTCATTTTTTGAATTGCCATTAATGCGTCTACTGTACCTAAATTTTCATCTCCTGTAGCACCCCGTCCAATTCCTCTTGCTACATCAAGCAAACGAGCATTTATAATTGCTTGAGTCTTTTGTAGTTCTGCTGACAATCCTCTAGCTGTGCCTGTTGTTGTACCTGCTTCTTCATTTAATTTTTCTAAACTTTCAGCAACTTTACCTGCTACATCATCAATATCTGCAAGTCCTTCTTGAAATGTAAGTATAGTCAAAGCAGTACTATCACCTAGTGCCGCTTGTGTTCTTAAAACGTTTGCATTTTGTGCCGCTGGTCCTCTGAGATCTTGCACTAGTTGTTGTACTTCAGTACCAAACTGAGCTGAATCCATTCCGCCTTCTATGTTGCCCATTACAAAACTTATAAGTTTATCTGCATTACTACCCAAACGTGCAATTAGTTCCGGAGCGAATGCGTTAGCAGGCAAATCAGTTGCAATACCATTTACGATAGCTTCACCTAATTGTTTACCACCTGGTATTGTACTCAATGCTGAAGCAAGTTGTTTGAATCTTTCTTGAGTATCACCTGTTTGTTCAGATAAGAAACTTTGTGCAATTGCACTGTTACGCATTTCCATTTGTGCTTGTAATCTAGATCTTACATCTTGTCCTGTTACCCTTGCCATAGCTTCTTGTTGTTTTATATTTTCTGCCATCGACTCTGCAAGTGCTTGTTCATTCATTGCTCTAAAAGAATCAGTGTCCATGGTCTTTCGTCTTATTTCTAATTCTTTAGCCATAAATTCTGCCGCTTCTTGTGTCTTCATACCAAAGTTTCCAAAAGGCTCAGCCGCGGCTTGAAAATTTTCTACTAGCTTTAAAAATCGCATTGAACCATTTTGTACACCATCTCCAAATTCACGCATAGCTAATGAGTCTTGTCCTACCATTTTTGTAAACTCACCTAAGGTTAAACCAACTTCACTGGTTCTAGCATTCATCATTGCTAATTCAGAAGTGAAATCAACACCAAATCTTCCACTCAATCTCATTACTTCGCCAAGTTCTTCTGCCGCTTGATTAGCCATACCAAACGCTGTACTAACTGCCGCAGGTGCACCAAGCCGACTCATGGTCTGTGTAATTACATCAGTAATCTTTTTATTACCAATGGTTTCAAATCCCTTCATTACTGCATTGGGCGTTTCTTTAATATATTTGCCCATTTGCTGTTTGATTGTTTTGGAATCTATACCATCTTTTTTCTGTTCTCTGAGTATTTGTGCAAGTGTGACATTACCTTGGCTGTCTTCTTCTTTGACACCTGTCATTGTTGCTAAAATTTGTCTTTGTGTTTTTAAAATATTATCTGCTGTTTCTTCAGTCGCAAGGTCGTTCACTGTAACAGTGCCTAAATTTGGTATATCAATAGATGCCATTAACTGCTCACTTAATTAGATAAATACTTTTATATACAGTTATTTATAGGCGAAAAATGAACAATCCGTTACAAGACTATTATAGGAATAAAGAAATCTTTGTTAAATTACCAACCAAAGGTAATTGGATGAAGCAAAAACCAAATCTTACAGCAGAAGACGAAATAGGTATAAAACCTATGACTATTGCTGATGAAATGAAATTGAATATCCCTGATACACTGTACAATGGAGAAGCATTATTTGATATGGTGGCAAGTGTTGCCCCAGACATACCAAATCCAAAAGAACTAGCACTACCAGACATTGATGTAATACTATTGGCAAGTAGAGCCGCCACATATGATAAAAAAATGAATGTAGAAAGCAGATGTACTCATTGTGAAAGAATGAGTGAATTTGAGATAGACTTACCTAGTGTACTCAGTCAAATTAAAGACAACTCCAGTCCCGTGCTAGTTGAAATGCAAGAACTTACTATTAGTTTAAAACCAAATACACTGTTTGCTGTTAATGCATTGAATGTTCAAAAAATTGCATCCAATTCAATTTTACAAGCAATAAGTGTAAGTGAGGAAAGAGCAAACGAAGAATTAAAAACCACATTTAAACAACTTGTAGAAAACATTGCCGCATATAGATTAGCAAGTGTTCAAGACGGAATTGAGTATATTCAAACTCCAGACGGAAACAAAGTTACAGAACCACAGCATATACTGGATTGGTTATCCAGTGTTGATTTAAACACTGTGTCTAAACTTGAACAAGAACAAGCCAAACTAAATGGCAATGGAATGAAACGAGAATTTAATTTCACTTGTAGCAACGGAGATTGTGCAAAAGATTTTAAAGGTGCAGTAAGTTATAATCCAAGTTTTTTTTTCAGCAACAATTGAGTCTAACTAAAAATGACAAAGCAAAAGTTGATGAACTTGTTAAACGCCACGAAGACATAAACAAAAATTATCGAACTATGATAAATGATGTTCAGATTCATACTAATGGTGCTTTTAGTAGAAATGAATTATTAGATATGCCTATAAGAGATTTCTTAGAGATCAAAGAAATGTTACAAGAAAACATAGATAAACAAAAGCAACAAATGAATCAACGCAAAGGTAAAATAACAACTCAACTATAGTATCGAAGAGCTAAAGCTCATCGTCAAACTCATTTCATTTCGTTTGATATTTCTTTATTTGATTAATTTCGTTATTACCCTGTTTTCAGTCGCACTTAGCTTGTTACAGCCAAGTGCAAAAAAAACGAAACGGTCATTACCCCGTCTACAGTTACGCATCGTTATAGTAAAACCTATTGCTAGGCAGAGGCGGTTTTGCTTTACCCCTTTACATACTGCTTAAAACGCAGAAACACTCTAAGCCATAACGACGACTTTCGAGCTATCCGTGGGTTACAATGGCACAGTAGAGCCCACTCATTTGATTCGTTTGCTTCGAGCAAGATCCGACGGTACAGCTTGTATACAATCTCAATGCTTTTTTCTGAGAAGCTATATTACGACTGGTGTCTGTTTAGTGATTCGATAAGTGCCTTAGAACTGCCAACTCGTACATTTATAATGCCGTTGTAATATTCATCAGTTTTAAGAACTTCACGGTCAAACTGTTCTTTGGCTTCTAAATAACTTAGTTCGCCTCTGCTGGTGCAGTAGTACAGTATTTCTCTTGTGAAGTTTTCTGGGCCTAAGTGTTCTACGTCTGCATTCAATGTGTCACTGGATCCCCAATAGTCTCTCCAATCACTTTCTTTTGTTGAACGCCTTTTGTTCTTTTTGCCTTTGAGGGGTTTTTTAGTTACTTTAAATTTTGCTAACTTTTTGCCGATATATTTTTTATTGTTTGTGAGATTGGTAATAAGGTATACAAAACCTATGTATTCCTCACTAATTTCTTCTACTATTTTGCCTTGATAAGTCCATTGCATTTGTGTTGTTTAGCAACTAGTATATATGCCGTTTTTGTTATTTGTCAACCGAAATATATGTATTTTTTAATATTTCCCAAGTTTGCTTATATCCGTTATCAATTTGATAAAAGTGTGTGCTTGCTTGTGCGGCTGTGAAATCATTACCGCCTGGAAAACAATTGTCTCCAAAATATATAGTTGTACCTTCTTGTTCTTTTATTGCTTGACTTTTGTCACATCCTACTGGAAAAATGTCAATACTTGTTTCACCTGCTACTTGTGCTACACTGTCTTTGAATTCTTGGTTGTAGTACATAGCAACAGTTTCTCTACCTTTGTTTATACTATCCCAAAGTGCATATCTTGCACGTTGATTCCAATCAGCATTTCTTCCCACGATACTAAAATTAGCAGTGCCTGTGCGTTGTTCAATATGATTGCCTGTCATTTCGTTATAATTTATCTTATGCAAGTATTGTTCTAAGAATTCATGCTGTTCTTTTGATAGTAGCCAGTCGTTCTTTTTGACTTCTTTTGTGTCTTCAAACACATGATTTCCGCTACAATGATACACCCTTGCAAAGCGTAAAGTGAGGCTTAAACCGATCTGTTCTACAGTTTTTTCTCTGTCACTGCCAGTTACAATCATACATTTATTACCACGCATTATAAAGTCTTTCATAAAGTATTCAAACTCTACATTAATAGGTTTACGTGCATCAGTTAGTGTACCATCTACATCAAAAAGGAAGGTAATCATTATCTGCTTCTTCTTTCATTTGTTTAGGATATAGTGTATGCATTATATCAATTGGCAATTTAGTGCTCATGGTTTGTTGCCAGTTGTGATTATCTATACTTGATGTTGTCAAAGTAATAGGATCAGCATTTACACTTACATCAACAAGTGGTGATTCGTGTACTAACCAATGTTGAAAGTCACTATCGCCTTTGTAATCTTTGTTGTTAAAACCGTCCATACCTACAATGTAATCATCTTCTTCATTCATGTTTTTTTCCAAATAGTTTATAAAATATGTCAATTGGTAAAATTTTTGCAGTCAATAATTCTTGTGGATGATAACCGTAAACTTTTTCGCCTGTAGTAAGTTTTCTTCTTGTATCGTGAGGTTGTCCCATGTCTCTTTCAAATACAGTTTTACCACCATCTGGAGATTCAAATATTTTTTTGTTTCCCTTTATAGTCCATCTACTTCGCATCTACAAATTCCGTATCATTACTGAACATAGTAAAGCCACCTTCTTTTATTACTTGTAGTATTGTGTTTACACGACCTACAAGTTCATCTCTGTGTGAGATTAAAAATATGTTTTTGTTACGTTCACGTTCAATTTTTTTAAGTACACTTAATGCACTGTCAACACCGTTTGTATCCATACCACTATCAATAAGTTCGTCAATAGCTAAAAAGTTAATTGGTGTGTTCATACTTTCAAATACATCTCTAAAAGCCCAACTTAGTCCTAGTATCAGTCTATTGCGTTCGCCTCTGCTTAGATTGTCAAAGTCCAAATCTCTGCCTAGTTCTGTAATTTCAACTGTTAGATCAGGCTGGAATTGTACTTCGTGTGGTAATCCTAGTTTAGTCAAATAGTACGCCAGTCTACTGTTTAAATATTGTAGGTTTTGTTCAATGATACGTTTTCTAATAAAGCTGTCTTTGTTTGTTAGCAGTTTGTACAAAAAGTCTTGATGATCCTTTAGAACATTTAGATCATTCATATTATCCCATTCTACTTCTTGCATGCCGGTATCTCTGAGTGTGTCTATTTGTTCTTGATATGTATCATTTTCTCCTTCGGTTCTGCTAACTTCAGTGTTAAGATTGTTGAGAGTATTTTGGTGTTCTAATGCTTCTTGTAGTGTATTGTAATGTGTAACTGGCATTTGACCAAGCTCTCCTAATTCGTCAATTGCTTGTTGCCATTCTGTTTGTTGTTCTGTGTTTGTCATAACTGTATTACGTGCATCACCGAGTTGTTCTTCTTTATCACGCAAAATAGTTACTTGTTTTTCATCGTGTATATCTTGTCCACAAGTATGACATTTGTGTTCTTTTAAAGATAAAACTTCTTGTTCTAGTTTGTTTATAAGTGTGTCTTGTTTTCTATTGTCAGCTTCTATACTTGACTTCCACTTTTCAGCTTGATCTCGCAGATTCTTTTTTTCCAAATAATCGTTTAGTAATGCATGATTATTCAGTTCAGTTTTGATATCAATTTTTTCCAGTGTGTTTATTTGTTGTTTGATACTTTCGACATCAGCCGTCTGTTTATCTCGCCAGATCTTCTGCCTTCTTTCCAAATCACTAATACTTTTTTCAATTCTGGAATTTGCTTCTTCAATAGCTTTAATTCTATATTCTTCTTCTTTGATTGCATCTCTAGTCAACCTTTGTTGTTCTTTGAGAACCTCTGCTTTCTCACTGAGCATAGTTATGCCTAATAGTTGTTCAATTATCGCACGTTGGTCATTTGACCTCATGCTGAGAAAAGGTTCGGTGTATGTGTTTAGTGCAACAATGTGTTTAAACATGTCGTGACTCATACCAAACAGTTTTTCTATTTGTGCTTGAGTCTGACGATTTTCACCTTGTGCTTCGTCTTCATCAACGTTTTGATCGTTGACATAGTATTTAAGCACATTTGGCTTTCTACCTCTTTCAATCCTATATTTTGTTCCTTCTACTTCAAAATCCAAAGTAACCAGCATTTGTTTACTATTTGTTTTGTTTACAAGATTATCCTTACGTATGTTTGTAAGTGCGTTGCCAAATATAGCATAACTTAGTGCATTAATTATGGTAGTTTTACCTGTACCGTTTCTACTACCGTCTCCGCCTAAGTCTAAATTATTACCTAGTACAAGTGTAAGTCCGTTGTCAGTAAAACGTACAGCTTGTGTTACGTTTCCTACACTCATAAAATTTTTAATTGTTATATCTTTTAATGTAATCATAAGGAGTTATATATGTCCACTAGAATTTTTTTATCAATCATATCGCTGTCTACAGCGTTCAAACTATTATACACTATCTGATCAACATTCTCAACCTCAATGTCATCAACTACTTTCCAGTCTTGTGCATGTTCTTCTTTTTTACTTGGTATAAGTGCTATTTCCCTAGCATTGTACTGTTGGCTAAATGTTTCTTTTATAAAGCTAGCTTCTTCATAACTGATAGCAATATCTAGTGTTGCTCGACAGTATGTCTTGTCATTTAATACAGAGTCGGGTTGATCAATTAGTCTGCTTAAAGGCACAGTTCTGTATCTAGGTCCACCAAAGTCAATATACTCAGGTGTGCCTCCCCAAGCGAGTTTCATCATACCTCTATCGTCGTCCCATGTGTCAGCATAGTTGTGACCAAACGGTGAACCCAAATAGTGTACATTGCCTTTATTTTGTCTTTTGTGAAAGTGTCCAGTGAACACATATTCAGGACCTTGTAGGTGTTCTGCATTTATACCGCCATGGTCTGGCATCTCCACCATTGCATTCATTTTAAAGTAAGGAAGTTCGAAGTGTCCAAACATATATCTACATTTTGTTTTCTGTAAGGTTTTCCACTCGTCTCCTACTAGCCAAGGAATAAGTGCAACATCATCTTTTACAAGTGCATCTTCTACTAGTGTTACATTTTCAAATAGACCTGCATAAGGTAAACTGTTTAGATCACGTTTTTCTCTGTAGTATAAATCATGATTTCCCATAATCATGTACACATGTTCAAATGCACGACTGAGTTTGCCTACATTTTCTACACTGTGATTCAGTGTGCTCACGTTAACACTAGCTCTATGATGATGCCAATCGCCTAAGAATATACAAGTTTCACAGTCTTTGCTTTGTTCAATAAACCAATCCACAAACTCACTACAATCTCTATTGTGTTGTTTGCTGTTGTTTTTATTGCCAAAGTGAATATCTGTAAAACAAGCGGCTTGTTTAAAAAATGTCATGACTTTCCGTTCATAGAAGTTATAGTCTTATCATTGTAGCTTCTGATGTGGGTGATGTCAACCTGAATGTGTGGTCCACATTATTAATGCACGTTTATTGGTAATACCATAATTATAATAGTTGTCAGAACCATGCAGTTTATATCTATCACTGCATATTGCTCTACCAGCTTTCCAAGGAAATGTTCCGTCGATTGTAAGCAGTTTCAACCATCTTCTTTGCGTTCCAAGTGCTTCAAAATCTTTAACAAATATATCTTCACTAACACACATATCTTGCTTTTCAATTTCTGTCCAATCTAAGTTAGAAGAATTTTCAACATGTTCGTCTGGCTGTTTGTATACACTTGGTTCATTGAATACATAAGTTTTACTATTGTAATCTTCCAAAGGAACAATGATAGTCCATGCTGGGTGTTGTGCATTGTTAAAACCTGCTTGTTGTGCATCAGTATGAATTCCATATGGATATCTACTGTCTAACACATGACAATGAGGTATCCAAATATCTTGTCCTAACCATTTACGTACTTTTGGATACAGCATTTCTTTTAGCCCTGTCCACCAAGGATTAGTATATAAATCTGAAAATACATTATATTCGGCAGTTCTATCAATGGTTGGATCATCTAAAATACGTTGTTGTATAGGTACCATACTTGTATCAAGGAAGTGAGTTCTTTTTGGATGGAGCCAATAGTAGTTTATTATATCTATTTCCTCTTGATTCAAAAAGTTTTCCTTCATCTGACTAGGAAATTCTCGTGTCCTGTTATCTAAGTATTCTTGTACAAGATATTTTGTAGTATGTTCTTCTTTACTAATATATTCTGGTATCATATGTTAAATCCATGTTCTTTGCGTTCTTTGTCCGCCTGTTCGTCCCATTTGGCACGTTCTGCCATTTCGTGTTCAATTTGTCTTGTAAAGCTAGGCATTTGTCCCGCTTCTTGTAAAAGGTCATCTCTAATGTTTTGATTGCGTTTCTCTAAATTTAATACTCTTGTGAAACTGTTGGTCACAGCGGCTGTGTAATATGCAAATGGATTTTGACTTTTTAGTTCATTAAATTGTAATCCTATTTGACTTAACTGTAACAATGCATGACTACGCATTTCATCTACATAAGTGTATCCACGCCAGTTGCTACGCATACTGTATCTTTCACACAGTTTAATAAACATTTTAGCAAGATTGTTACTGATTGCACCATGCCCTACATTGAATTTACCATTGTCAAAACCACCTTCCCAATGACTGCGTACAACTTCAGTAAGCTCGCCATCTTTGTAAGCAAAATGTTTAAACGGAGGAAAATTACATTTTGCATGATGATCAGCCGTTGTCTTTGGTTTGCTTTTTCTACCTGGTTCCAATGGCACATGTTCGAATGTCATTAATCTAAAAATGATGTCATGTTCATTTATTGTATCTGGGTCTATCTTGTAATTAATCTGCTTTGGTTTCTGACTAGTTTTCCTACTACTATCTCCATGCCATGTCCAATAAGCATCTTCATATGCTTGATTACTCAATTGAGCCGCTCTATTTTCTTTTGCCAATTGAATTATTTCTTTATTTTTTACGTGTGCTATGTCCTCAACAATTACATCAAATCTTGTATAATCATCTTCTACAACACTACAAAAACTTAATTTGCTTTTGTGTATCTCTTTTAACATGTCTTTGTTGTTTAAATAATTTTGTTTCCTCATTGTTATTCCTTTGATTTCTATCAGTATATACTCTATATTGCGAGTTGTCAATAACTACCCATTTATTTCTACTATAAATATAACTATAGGAGATCGTAATGAAATACGCACAATTGACAGAAGATGTGGCTACAGACATTGCTGTATTTTATGGTGGAAGGTTTCAGCCTATGCATAAAGGTCATCATAAAGTTTACATGGATCTAGTGGAACAGTTTGGTTCCGCTAATGTATTTATCGCTACCACAGTCAGCAAAACTGCGACACCAGAACGTGATCCATTTACGTTTGATGAAAAGAAAATGATTATGAGCAGTATGTTTGGAATACCTAATAACAAAGTTGTACAAACACAGCCTTATAGACCAGACGTAACAATTACTGGTAAAGACCCTAACAACACAGCAGTAGTGCTAGTTTTTAGTGCTAAAGATGCTGGTAGATTAAAGCGAGGTGGGTTTCTCAGAGATTATGAACCAGGTGCTGAAATGGTGCCTAGCGACCAAGGAGCATACATATATGAAGTGCCAATACAAGAAGGTGGTATGAGTGCTACTGATTTTAGAACAGCAATGAAATCAGAATCATTGAATGACAATCAAAAAATGATGAAGTTTAGAGAATTTTTTGGCAGTGTCAATCCAAAAATGTATGCTTTTATACAGGACAAACTAAATGATTAATGCAGATAATAGAGCAAAGCTACAACTTAAACCTGGTGCAGTTGGAACTTATCTTACTGGTAATCCTTTACTAGCACCTTTACAACCTCATAGGGGAATTATGTTTCCTTATCAACCTGACATTACATTTAGTCAAAGTGTAAATTACAGTCCTTATGATATGGCACATACAAATTATACATTTAATGCATATAGAAATACACCTAGTCCAAGCATACAAATGAATGCACAGTTTGCTAGTGTCACCGAAGAAGAAGGCAGATATACACTTGCTTGTATACATTTTTTACGCAGTATTAGTAAAATGTTTTTTGGTATCAAAGATTTAGGAAATAGTCCAAGTTCTGGTACTCCGCCACCTGTTTTAGTTTTTAGTGCATTTGGTGAACACTCATTTAATCTAGTTCCTGTTGTGATTGAAAGTTTCAGCACTAACTATGATAGTCAGACAGATTTGAAAGATGTAGATGGAACAAATATTCCTGTAATAATGAATATGTTTATTGGTTTAAGTATACAGCAAAATCCAGATAGACAAAAGAATGTTTACAGCACACATAGTTTTATTAATGGTAGTATGTACAAAGAAGGATTTATCTAATGCTAAAGTATCGTAATAGTAGTAACTATGCTAATACAGTTGTGAATAGAAAGTTTTTAGAATTATACAATCCTACTATAACTATTGACAATCTCAGTGACAGGATTATTTCATTTACGCTACAAGCAAAATATGATAGACGACCAGATTTACTGGCGCAAGACATGTACGGAAACAGCAGACTTTGGTGGGTGTTTACACACTATAACAGAGATAAGTTACGAGATCCTGTAATGGATTTCAAAGCAGGGATAGAAATAGAAGCTCCAAAAGAATACAAGCCATCAGGGGTTAACTAATGCCACCACCCGGATACAGAGATAAGTTAAAATTTACTGATTACTATCAAGATAACATTCTTAATAGATACGACTCTTACACCTACAAGTGGAAGATGATGATGGTGCATCCAGATCAAGCACATCGGTTTGAAGAAGTTGCCAAGCCAGATTCTGACAGAGTTGTTGTAATGGCAGAATCAGGTGTAGAAGCAGAAATTAATATACAAACTGTAAATCAATCTTTAGTACTAGCATTTAAAGGCAATAGAGACAGAAGTGGCTTAGCCAATATGTTTTCTATGAATTTAGTAGAACCTGGCGGAGCAACATTTTTCAACAGAATTATACTGGCGGCAAATAGACTAGGAATAGAAAATCATTTGCATGCATGCTACCTATTAGAATTAAAATTTATAGGCTACAATCCTGATGGCACAGTTGACGAAGATATGGTTGGTCCATTTTACTATGTTTGTAATATGACTGGTTTAACATTTGATTATGCAGACGGTGCAACATCCTATAGAGCTGATCTAATAGAAACACATCAAGAAGCATTTAGACCTCAAATGTTACATTTAAAACAAGACATGGGCACATTCAGTGCAAGTACTTTTGGTGAATTTCTTCAAACATTTCAAGAAAGATTAATGGAACAAGAATTGTCTAGAGTCACACAGAGTACGACTATATCATATCCTACTGAATATAAGTTTGATGTTGACGCCGGCGACGAAGAATGGAAGAGTTGGGCTTTTGGTTCTAGTACCCAAGGTGGCACAAGCACAGACCTTGGAGGCACAAGTGTCACAGGCACTGGTAAACTTTCATTTACATTTGAAAAAGGAACAGCGGTAAGTGATGCAATTATTGTTGCCTTATTGCACACAGATAATATGAGAAAACTTCCAACTGCAAAAGGAGGATTTCATAAAGAATCCGCAAACCAAGGTGAAGCTAAAGCATTGACATTTGCAGATTTAAGCAAGTGGTATGTTTTTCGTACAGAAACAAAATATCTAAAGTATGACTACTTACAAAAACGATATCAAAAAGAAATGACATACAAAATCAAATCGCATGTAGTATCCGAATTAATACACGATCCTTTAAGTTATGATCAGGTTTTAAAAGATCCTAGTTTGCAGAAACGACGTATTGGTGAAATATTTAAAAAAGGGTTACTAGCAAAAAGATTTGATTATACTTACACAGGTTTAAACACAGAAGTCCTAAGCCTAGATGTTAGTTTACAGAATACTTACTTTCAGTTGCAGGCATTAAATCACGGTTATATGACGTCTAGAATTCAAAATGTATCTCCAGAAGGTGGCCCTACTGAAGAACTTAACATACTACGAGGACAATCAATTAATTTAGCCAATGATATAAACAAATTAAAAAGTGAAGTTAGTAATAAACAAAATGAACTAGAGAAACTAAGAGGTACTAGAACAGAACAAGAAATAGCATCAGGATTCAACGAAGGAAGATTTGCAGATTTAGAAAATAGTATTACGAGAAATAAATTAGAAATTAAACGCTTGGCAGAAAAGAAAGTTGAAACAGATAGACTTTGGAAAGAAGAATATAAAAATTTACCACAAGGTACAGCAAGAGAACTTGCTCCGGTATCTAAACGCTACATTACACAGAGTGAATTACTCGGAGGCGCACAACCTGAAGAAACAGATAAAGTTTTACCTTTGACATTTGATGACAATCAAATTAAATCTAAAGCTACAGGAGATGCAACACCAGACAGTAAAAATCAAGGTGCTTTTATGTTAGGTGCTGTTGAAATAAATTTAAATTCAATGGCTGATTTAGTACAGCAAATGATTTCTGTCAGAGGAGATCCTTATTGGCTAGGCGCACCTAAAGGTATGAGAACAAGTACTGAAGGAGCAAACTATGCAACTGGTGGAGTTCATTACTTTTTAAATATGAATTTTCCAACTTATCCTGATCAAGAATCAGGATTGATGGACGTTGCTGAACAAAACTTTGGCATTATTGGTATGTACAGAGTAACAAGAGTAGATGCAACCTACAGTGATGGTCAATTTACAATGACACTACAATCATTTAGAGATGTAAACACCAATGTAGGATTTACTATAGATGAACTAATGAGCGGTCGTGTTGCTGATAATACAATTAAAAGTCAAGCAGAAGAATTTAAACAGCAAGATGAAAAAGTTGACAATGGCGATGGTGAAAACAACGAACCAGTGATAGAAGAATCAACTGGCGATCAATCTGATCTAGGTCCTGTAGATGGATTAAACGGAGGTGCATCTGGTACATACACAGAAGATCAATCAACTATTGCAGGTGTCAGAAAGCTAGCAGTTGCTTCAGACTTATCACAAATGTTGACAAATGTAGCGGCTGAGACAGGAGTAGACATACAAGTACGCAGTGGTGGACAAGATGATACAACTGGTAGACCGGGTGGCGCAAGCAGAAGACATGATAATGGACATGCGGCAGATGTTGCGTTGTATGTTGGGACTGGATCAAACAGAAGAAGATTACGCAGTGATAGAGCAGAAGATTTACCTTTTATACAATCAGTTTTTGAATCAGCTAGAAAACAAGGTGTAACAGGATTTGGAGCAGGTAATGGCTATATGGGCAACAATGTTTTCCATTTAGATAATGCGGCTAAGTATGGACAAGGAACTGTAGCTGTCTGGGGAGGATATGCAAAAAAACGTGTAACAGCTCCGCAGTGGTTACAAACATTTGGGAAAAAACTAGGATGACGGATAACTTAAACAAACAGAGATTTACCACACGAGCACCTAAAGCATTTACAGATGAACCTATTGCTGGTTTAAATCCATACAAAGGTGTAAAACTTGCTAAAGTAGTTGATGTAGTAGATGATAGATACGAAGGTTACATGTATGTAGATATAATCGGTGGCGGTAGATTAGGCAAAGTCGACAGCAAGGAAGAAAAACAAAAATTTACTAGAGTAAGACGAGCACAACCTTTTGGTGGTTCTTATCAAGCTAGCGATCACACTAGAAGTTTTGGCATGAGCAGTCAACCACCTGCTCCTGGCACAGAAGTATTGGTTGCATTTACAGGACAAGACCAAGAAGGCATAGTAATAGGTGTGTTGCCTGATGCAACAAGAAATAGCAGTTATCCTGACAATGCAGTTAGTTTTGTTGATGGTGAACCAAACTCTGCTGGTCCTACATTTGATGCTGGAGTGCAAAAAACACAGGATAAGAATGCAAGACCTAGACATCCTCTTGCTGGTGCATTGGGAAAACAAGGTTTAGGACTCGATAGTGTAAGGGGACTAAGCAGTAGTAGTGCTAGAAGAGAATCTCCTAGTAATGTATTTGGCTTCAATACACCGACAGGACATAGTTTTGTAATGGATGATGGTACAGTAAAGCCAAGTGAGTTTAGTAATAGTCCTGATACAGATAGGCAAGCAGGTGACAGTAATCTTGTTAGATTACGCAGTGCTGGTGGTGCTCAAATGCTGTTCAATGATACAGCAGGTATAGTATATGTAATCAATCAAGCAGGTAACAGTTGGGTTCAGCTCAGTGCTGATGGTAAAATAGACATTTACAGTAGCGGTGATATCAGTATGCACACAGAAAACGATTTAAATTTTCATGTTGGTGGCGATTTTGCACTAGATGCTGATTCAATTAATATAAAAGCAAGAGGCAGTGATGGAATAAAAATGGAAACAGCAACAGGTGAAGTAAACTTGCACAGTAACAAAGATATAAAACTTACAACAGATTTAAATTTACATCTAAAAGCTGTTGGCAACAGTAGAACTACTGCCGCCTTAATTGATTTGAATGGACCGCCAGCATCAGAAGCAACAAAAACTACAAATAACAACATAAGTGTGAATAGAACTGTAAAACAAAGTATTACAGGTAGAGTTCCAGAAGCTGAACCTTGGGGCGGACACACAGAACAGCAAACAAAAATTGCAAGTGCCGCTAGCAGTGATCTTAATTTAGCAGGAAAAGATATCGATATAGCTAATATACAAAATAGTAATGAAAGTGCTCCTAATAATCCAAAAAGCAGTACAACACAAACTGGTGGATATGAAAAACCCAACAGAAATACCAATCCTAGAAATGGAGGTGCATTTTAATGTCATTAGATACTGTAGCAAGACGTTATCAAACTGTATGGGATGATTTTATTGTACAAAGTCATCACTTGTATCATACAGAATTAGAAATAGATAGTGTAAATGCAAGTGATGCATGTGAATCAGTTGCACTTAATTTTGCTAGGTATATTGGTTATAACGGTTTTGCATATGGTGAAAGCAGTGTTGATACAGGAATAACAGAACAACAAGCATATGACATATGGACGACTGAATTTAACAAGCAACAAAAACTAGTAAAAGATCAAATAGAAGCAAATGGCATAAAACGTATTAGCCAAAGTGTTTATGATGGTTTAGTTTTATTAAATTGGGCTACAGGTAAAATATTTTATGTAGATGCAGTAGAAGGACAGTACAATTTATTACCACATCTAAAAACAAAAGCATATGATACAGTAGCTGATATGATAAAACGCAGTGATATCAACAACGAAAAGTGTATAAAATCGGCTACAGTGCTAAGATTAGCAGATTATGGTAAAAATAAAAACAGAACATGGATGAGAACCAACGGCATCTTTAATATGCGTGATCAAAACGAAAAGAATTTGTTAACAACAAGTGATTTAAGAAAAGCTAGATTTGCTTACTATGCTGAAACACTTAAATTTTTGCCTTTTACACCAGAAGGTATAAAAAGAGACATATCAAACAAATACACAAAGTCATTGATTAGACAAGCGTTTACCTTTAGTGGTACAAGTACGTTCACATTGAATAAAGCACCTAGTATGACACCTGTTGAAAAGCTACAAGTCATCGTTAATGGTGATATAATACAACATTTGTTTGACTTTACAGTAAGTGGAACAACACTGACTGTTACAAAAACACTAACAACTGATGATTATATTGAAACTATCATAAAAATATAAACTGTGTAGTTAATTTTGCAATAAATATTAGTATGGTAACTTATATAGGATATAGCAGTGTGGATCAAATAACAGGCAGTAAACGTCTTGAAGATGTTGATCTTGCTAAGAGAGATCTAATGAATCATTTGCAAACACGCAAAGGTGAAAGAGTAATGAATCCAAAGTTTGGAAGCATACTACCTGAACTAGTATTTGAACCCTTGGATATTACAACACAACAAGATGCACTACAGGATATTACAGAAATTGTAAACAATGATCCTAGATGGAAATATATTGAAGCTATACTTAACAAAACAGACGAACATTCTTTAGAAGTTCGTGTTCGATTAGAATACATTGATACAGGAACAGCAGAAGAACTGTTTCTAACATATACAGGTGAGCAGAACTAATGGCACAAGGCGCAAGACAAAGTAGTTTATTTGCCGCAGAAGACTTCAGCGTTGTTTACGAAAGTTTCAGCGAAGCAAACTTCCAAGCGTATGATTATGAAACCATAAGAAACGCAATGGTGGACTACATAAACAAAAACTATCCAGAAAACTACAATGACTGGATCAACTCAAGTGAATTTGTAAGTTTAATAGAACTTATGGCTTTTCTAGGTCACAACTTAGCATTTAGAGCAGACCTAGCCAGCAGAGAAAATTATTTAAGCACAGCAGAACGCAGAGAAAGCGCCTTACGTATTGCTGAATTTTTAGGATATACTCCAACCAGAAATGTAGTTGCTAACGGTTATCTTAAAATAGATAGTGTAAAAACAAATGAAAATGTATTTGATGCAAGTGGCCAAAGTTTAGCAAATGTAAGTGTGCAATTTGATGATAGCACAGACCCTAACAGTTATCAAAACTTTTTAACAATTATGAATGCAATATTTCAATCTAGCAGTCAGTATGGTTCTCCATTCAGCAAATTTAGCAGTGGTGGTATCACCAATGAAATTTACAGAACAAACAGTATTTCAAATATTGCAGTAAGAAATTTTCAAAATTTAGTAAACAATAGAAGTACAACTTTTAGTTTCTACAGTGTAAAAGCAAACACTGCAACAAAAACACTTGAAGAGAAAACACCAGATCCGTATGGTGTAGTAGATTTATTGTATAAAAATGATAATAGTGGCAACACCAGTGCTGATACAGGATTTTTTGTAGGTTTTAAACAAGGCAGTTTAGAATATCAAGACTTTACAATCGACGAAGGCATTTCTAATATTGTGTTGGACATTAATTCTGAAAATGTTGCAAGTGGCAACGTATGGGTGCAAACAATAGACGAAGTAGGCACAGTGCAAAAAAGCTGGACAAGAGTAGACAAACAGTTTGGCGCAAATACTATCTTCAATGCGAAAGCAAATAATATCAGAGATGTTTATACAATTGCAAGCAGAGAAAATGATCAGATTAGTATTATTTTTGGAGATGGTAACTTTGGTAACATTCCACGTGGTATAATAAGAGTGTGGTATAGAACTGGATTAAATCTAACTTATTCATTACAACCTAATAATTTTAACAATACAAATTTAACTGTAGAATATGTTGGCAGTGACGGAAACAATTATAATGCTACCTTTATTTGCAGTCTTAAAACAAATGTAACAAATGCAAGCGAACGTGAAAGCATTGCTAGTATTAAGGCGAATGCTCCAAGATATTTTTCTACACAGGATAGAATGGTTACAGCAGATGACTATAGTATTTTTCCTGTGACAGTAAGTGAGAATATTAGCAAGATAAAAAGTATCAATAGAGTACACAGCGGACACAGTAGATTTAGAGACATATATGATCCAACAGCAACATACAATGATGCTACACAGTATACAGATGATGGCTACGTATATGAAAACAATGTAACAAATAGAAGTCTAATCAGTATGCCTACAACATTGTCAGGCGCACAAATTTATGATTTACATATTAAACCATTGTTAAGTAATCCTGAGCTAAAGAATTTTTATTATAATAGACAAGGATACTCAAGCACAGGGTATAATGGTCAAAGTGACTTCAATGATACTACAGCAGGTATTACAGTTGTAAATTCAACATTAAATGATGAAACAAATGTGTTTCGTTGGAATCAAATTACAAAAGGCGCAAATGGATGCAGTGGATATTTTACCTACAACACAGGCGGAACTGCATATGTGCAAAGAGTAGGACTTACACAAACCAACAGTTTGAAAAAAGCAAGTCTTAACAGTTTGGTTGAATTTATAAGCACACCATTTAAGACAGGTTATATTAGTGCAATTACCAAAGTAGAAGGCGGTACTGGATATACAAGTGCTCCAACTGTTACCATAAGTGGAAGTGGCACAGGCGCTACAGCTACAGCAGTTGTTCAAGCAGGTGTAGTTGACCACATTGTTGTTAACAACAGCGGAAGTGGATATGATGCAACCACAATTGTCACAATATCAGGTGGAGGAGGTAGCAATGCTACAGCTACTACCACAGTTTTAGACGCTCCAACACAATGGGTAAAAATAGATAGACTTTACAAAGACGGAATTGGAGATGATGATAGTGCTGGTGCACCAACAGGTATAGACAACACAGGTAAAGGCGCAGTAGTATTAAGTGGCATTATCAATGCAGGTGCAAGAGTCAATAGAATAGTACCTGTCATTAATACAGATTTAGATGCAACAACAAAAGCAGATGTTGTTAGCAAAATAAATGCACAAAATAGTTTTGCACTAAGATATGATGCAAATGCACAACAATGGAAAGTAATCGAAACAGCAAATATTCCTGCTAATACTTCAGCAAATAATTTAGCAACACAATGGAGTAGACAGTACGAAGCAGATAATACAAATACTGGCAGAGATAACAGTTGGTTAATTAGGTTGAATTATAGTTCAACTCAATGGGAAGTGTTGACTAGAAGAACACAGATGGTATTTGGTAGCACACAAAAACTAAAGTTTGGTAATTTAAATTTTAATGAAACATTTAGCAGTGAAACGCAAAAACCACAAAGAGATTGTATTAAAGTTTTAAGCATGAATAAAACCACTGATACTAATGCAACTCCATTAGGAAAAGATTATAAGTTTAACTTGTTTGGATATTTTACATATCAAGATGGTTATACAGATCCTCATAATGTAAGAGTTACAGTAGCTGATCCTGATAATAGTGATTATCCTACTGATCCAGAAAGTTTTAACAAAGTACTTGCTGGACAAACAATTAAGTTAGGTACAAAAACAGTTGACGGATTTGAATATACTGTATTTGATACTAGTGGATCAACAACTGTAAATGGTAAAGCAAACCTGCACATGCAGTATGACAGAATAAGTGATATCTTTAATTTGATAGATCCGTCAGTGACAAATATTGTAGACACTTATGTATTACTCAATAGTTATGACAGTGATTTTAGAACTTGGGCAAACTATGATGGTAGAAGTGAAACAAAACCAAGTCCACCAACTATTAGTGAACTTACAAATTTATTTACAAGTTTAGAAACCAAAAAATCAATTAGTGACCAAGTAATTTACAGACCTGTAAAATATAAAATTTTGTTTGGTGATTTAGCAAGTGGTGAGTTACAAGCTAGGTTTAATGTGACCAAAACTACTAATAGCACATTAAGTGATACAGAAGTTAAGCAAAAAGTAATTGCACTTATAAATGATTACTTTAACATTAACAATTGGGATTTTGGAGAAGATTTTTACTTTACTGAAATGGCGGCATATATTCATAACAATTTAGTTGGAGAGATAAGTCAAATTACCATACAACCAGTTGGTAGTGAAACAGAATCTAGAGACTTATTTGAAATTACAAGTTTTGGAGATGAATTATTTTTACCCGTAGTAAAATCAAATAATATTGTTGTAGCAAATAGCATCACTGGCAACAGTACAACAATTGCTGAAAGTGCAAGCGTAAGTGTTACCGGCGGAGGAAGTAGTAGTTCTGGCGGTGGTGGTTCATCAGGGAGCGGATACTAATGAGCGAACGCAAAGCAAATCCTATTGTAGCACCACTAATTACAACTCCTGGTGCAAGCAAAAAATTTACAGGTACAAGAGACATAACTGGTCTTTTACCAAATGTTTTCCAAACAGAAGTCAACAAACAGTTTTTAGATACAACACTGGAACAATTGCTGTCAACAGGTAGTTTACAACCTGTAAAAAATTATGTAGGACAGAAGTTTTTCAAAGACACAGTTAACACAAGTTACATTGACGACAGCAGAGCAGATGATAATTATCAATTTGTACCTGCATTGGTAAACAAAGATCAAACAAACCAAAATGCAATTACACAGGTTTTGCCTTACAATGATTTATTAAACACGTTAAAATACAACGAAGTTGATATTAACAATCATAGTAAACTTTTAAATGAAAAAGGTTACACACTTGATATACCTATAAACTATGATATGTTTATTAACTATCACAAATATTTTTGGTTATTAGACACATTACCTCCAGCAAGTATCAAAGCAACTAGTACTGATATAATTGATATTGATACACTGATAGGTGAAGTAAACTATACAACTCCTGCTTTGAGTACAAGCAATACACTTGCACTACAAAATGGTATGCGTATTAGATTTATGCCAACACAGATCGATAGGTTTACTCAAAGCAGTTCAGGCAACACAACATTTACTGCTACAGTAACTACAGCTCAAACATTAAAAGTTTACAAAAATAATTTACTACAGACTTTAACAACACATTATTCATATAACAGTGCAACTGGTGTAGTTACATTCGCAACAGCTCCTGCATTGACAGATGAAATTGAAATACACACATTTTATTCTAAGAGTACAAGTGGTAACTATCCAGTAGGCGACATTTATATAGTTGATGGTGTGGGTGATGCCAATGGTATAAAACTTACAAGACAGTTTATAAGTGGACAGGTAGAAGGTAGTTATAGCGATAGAGTTTGGATTAATCATACAGTTTACAGTAGTCAAGAACCAACTGGGTTTGACGAAACTGCAAGTAGTTTTGACTTTAGACCATTTGATTTACAAGAATATAAAATGACTACAAGAGATTATGTAGTTGAGCAAAGATATTCAGCAGACCAAAGTGCTTGGGCAAGAAGTAACCTTTGGGTACATGAAGATACCGCAAGAGCAATTATAACATTTGAAAATTTAGTTGATACTGATTATTTAAAAGACAGCGTAAGAGCTGTAAGACCAATCATTGAATACAAAGCTAGTATTGAAAAATATAACTTTGGTAAAAGACATATTGCAAATGTAACGTATTTGATTGAAGACAATACAATCGATCCTGCTACAGCAATTGTAGGTCAAACAGCGTATGACTGGAATATAACAGGTATTAATACAGCATGGACGGCAGGAGTAGGAGGTTCAGAAGTAGGTGATCAATACTATGTTGACCTTGGCACTTCTCCAAATACAAAACGTACTTACTGGCAATGTATCAAAAATCATATTACAGCAAGAAATCCTATACATGGTGAGAACTATGAATATTGGAAACAGATAACACCTCAAGAGCTTGAGAATGGTGATAGTATTTTGTTTTTAAGAAACGGTAATACAACTTACAATGAAAAAATATTTACAGTAGGTGGAATAGGCAGTTCAATTACACTTACAGAAATTTTTGGACCATCCAGTACTAACATAGTTACAAATGATAAAGTTGTTGTCATAAATGCATTTAACACAACAAAGTTTGATGATGGTGAAGAAGCAAAAGCCTTTGGAGGTAGTGAATGGTATCACAATGGCACTACTTGGGTATATGGTCAACAAAAAACACACAGAAGTGAAGGTATGCTCGCAGAGCTTTATGATTTAGATGGAGTAATACTTAGTAACACAACTGTATATCCTGAAAATAATTTTACTGGTGCATGTATATTTGATTACGTACACAATGATTCAAATGCAAAAGATGACGCATTAGGATTTAGTCCAAGCTATGCTGATTATGGCAATAGTCCAGGTTTGAATTTTAGCATGCCATTCCTTAGCAATAGATTTACATACACAAAAGTAAGCAGTGATGGACTTAGAAGTTTGAACCAAGAAATAATAGGACAATATTTTTATAGAGATTTCGATGGCAATGCTTTTAATGGTTGGAGTTTGGTGCGAGGCGGACAGCCTGTTAAGAGAACAATAAGCAAAACTGTTACAAGTGCAAACTCTCAATTGCCAATGGTATTTGATTTAGGATATACAGATTTTGCAACTGATAGACATGTTACAATGTTCAAACGTCATGGATTCATAAATGTAAAAACACAAAAGGATACAGGATTAACAAATGTGTTGACAGATGTAAATGGCAAATATCCTGAATTATTTTTCG
>CETK01076115.1_pt1 | contig 29561 bp, 25 predicted proteins | sample 361431 | NCBI WGS metagenome assembly CETK01 (sample SAMEA2622452, study PRJEB7988) | marine metagenome | biome: marine biome (ENVO:00000447); feature: surface water layer (ENVO:00002042); material: "saline water (ENVO:00002010), including plankton (ENVO:xxxxxxxx)" | depth 5 m | reverse complement strand
GCTAAAATTAAAGGCTGGCGTTTATCACAATCTGAGGCTATAACACGACGTCAAAGACCCGATCTTTGGAAAAAATATTTAAACAAAAAAAATGAAAAACATTGAAGACATAAACAAAGAAGCAATAAAAAAAATAGTTGCTAATAAAAAAATTACTGACTTTTCCCCAGGCGATACAATTAAAGTAGGCGTAAAAATTGTAGAAGGTAAACGTGAGAGAGTTCAATATTTTGAGGGGGTTTGCATTGCTAAAAAAAACAGAGATTTAAATTCATCTTTTACTGTTAGAAAAATATCATTTGGTGAAGGAGTCGAAAGAACTTTTGCCCTTTACAGTCCAAACGTTGACTCAATTAAAGTCATAAGATCAGGAAAAGTAAGGCGAGCAAAACTTTACTATTTAAGAGATCGAAAAGGAAAATCTGCGAGAATAGCAGAGAAAATTAAGAAAAAAATAGGTGTCGACATATCAGTAAAATCACCCGAGCCTTCAAAAATCGACGAGTCTGTAAAAAAGCAAGAAGAAAAAAAAGAAGTTTCTGTTGATCAGAGTAAAACTGATTTACAATCTACTGATAAAAAATAAAATATTTTTCATGTCTAAAACTCTATACGATAAAATATGGGAAGAGCATCTTGTTCACGAACAATCAGATGGAACTTCATTAATATATGTAGATAGACATTTGGTACATGAAGTGACAAGTCCGCAAGCTTTTGAAGGACTGAGACTTCAAAAAAGAAAAGTGAGAAGGCCAGAACTAACTCTTGCAGTTCCAGATCATAATGTTCCAACTACCGATAGATCGAGGGGAATAAATGATGTGGAGTCAAAAATTCAGGTTGATACTCTTAGAGAAAATTGTAAAGAATTTGGAATAAAACTTTTTGACGTAAACGATAAAAGACAAGGGATTGTTCATATCATTGGACCTGAACAAGGTTTTACCCAGCCAGGCACAGTAATAGTTTGTGGAGACAGTCATACTGCTACTCACGGAGCTTTTGGTTCTTTAGCGTTTGGAATTGGAACATCCGAGGTTGAACATGTTCTAGCTACGCAAACTTTAATTCAAAAAAAATCAAAAAACTTACGAATTAATGTAAATGGTTCTTTACCAAAAGGAGTTACTGCAAAAGACGTGATTCTAAAAATAATTGGCACAATTGGTACTGCCGGTGGAACGGGATATGTAATTGAATTTGCAGGAGAAGTAATAAAGAATCTGAGCATGGAAGAAAGAATGACCGTTTGCAATATGACCATTGAAGGAGGAGCAAGAGCAGGCTTGATAGCTCCAGATAAAAAAACCTTTGATTATTTAAAAGGTAAGACAATGTCTCCTAAAAATGACAATTGGAATAAAGCAGTGAGTTATTGGAAAACTTTATATTCTGATAAAAATTGTAAATTTGATAAAGAGATAAATATCGACGGAAAAGAAATTGAACCACTAGTTACTTGGGGTACATCGCCCCAAGACGTTTCACCCGTTACTGGAGTAGTTCCAGATCCAAATAAAGAGGCTAATAAAGATAGAAAAATGGCTATGCAAAGATCTCTAGAGTATATGGGTTTAAAAGCAAATACAAAAATAGAAGACATTAAAATAGATAAAATTTTCATTGGTAGTTGCACGAATGGAAGAATTGAGGATTTAAGATTGGCTGCAGATCTTCTAAAAGGTAAAAAAATTGCTAATAGTGTGAGCGCCATGGTAGTTCCTGGGTCTGGCCTAGTTAAAGCTCAAGCAGAAAAAGAAGGTTTAGATAAAATATTTAAAGAAGCAGGTTTTGAATGGAGGGAACCAGGTTGTTCAATGTGTTTAGGTATGAACCCAGATCAATTGAAACCAAAAGAAAGATGCGCATCTACTTCAAATAGAAATTTTGAGGGTAGACAAGGCCGAGGAGGACGAACTCATTTGGTAAGTCCTGGTATGGCTGTGGCAGCAGCATTAAAGGGCCATCTTACAGATGTCAGGGAAATATAGAATGCAAAAATTTTTGTCTTTAAAAAGTATTCCAGCATACATGTCTTTACAAAATATTGATACTGACATGATTATCCCTAAACAATTTTTAAAAACAATAAAAAGAACTGGTTTAGGAAAAAGTCTATTTTATGAAATGAGATACGATGAAAACGGGAAAATAAATGATGATTTTATTTTGAACAAATCACCTTACAATAAATCAAAAATATTAATAACTGGTAAAAATTTTGGTTGCGGATCATCAAGAGAACATGCACCTTGGGCGTTATCTGACTTTGGAATAAAATGTATTATAAGTTCTAGTTTTGCAGATATTTTTTATAATAATTGTTTCAAAAATGGAATTTTACCAATTAAAATTTCTGAGGATAACGTTTTAGAAATATCAAAATATTCTGAAAGGAAAAAAGAAGTAGAAGTAGACTTAGAAAAACAACAGATACAATTTGGAAACAAAATTATAAATTTTGATTTAGATAAATTTAAAAAAAAATGTTTAATCGAGGGTCTTGACGATATAGCTTTATCAATAAATAAAATAAATTATATTGATAATTTTGAAGAAAAAGTAAATGCCACAAAACCATGGATTTTAAATGGTAGCTAAAAGTAAAAGTAGAAAAATTTTGTTACTACCTGGCGATGGTATAGGTCCGGAAGTAGTTAGAGAAGTAAAAAAAATACTAGAATGGTTTAACAAAAAAAAGTCTTTAGATTTCAGTTTTGAAGAAGAATTAATTGGCGGGGCATCAATAGATGCAAACAAAATTCCTATTACAGACGAAGTATTTTATAAATCCCTACAGTCAGATGCTGTTATACTTGGAGCATGCGGAGGGCCAAAATGGGATAATTTAGAATTTTCTAAAAAACCAGAAAGAGCCCTTTTAAAATTAAGAAAGGAATTAAAATTATTTGCGAATTTAAGGCCAGCAATTTGTTTTAAGCAACTTGTGGACTCTTCAACTTTAAAACCTGAAATAGTTTCGGGTTTAGATATAATGATAGTAAGAGAATTAACAGGGGGAATCTATTTTGGTGAACCAAGAGGCATAGAGCCTATAGAAAATAATCAAAGAAAAGGAATCAACACGCACACTTACACAACAAGTGAAATTCACAGAATTGCTAAAGTAGCTTTTGATTTAGCAAAAAAAAGAAAAAATAAAGTTACTTCGTGTGAAAAATCTAATGTGATGGAAGCAGGCGTTTTATGGAGAGAGGAAGTTCAATTAATAAAAGACAAAGAGTATAAATCAGTAGAATTAAATCATATGTTAGCTGATAACTGCGCTATGCAACTTTTAAGAAATCCTAAACAGTTCGATGTTATATTAGCTGATAATCTTTTTGGAGACATGTTATCAGACGAAGCTGCAATGCTAACTGGTTCTTTAGGCCTTTTACCTTCAGCTTCTTTGGGTGCAAAAGACAAAAATGGTAAATTAAGATCTTTATACGAGCCTGTTCACGGTTCTGCTCCCGATATAGCAGGTAAAAATTTAGCTAATCCAATCGCAACTATTTTAAGCTTATCAATGGCTCTTCGATATTCCTTAGATCTAGACAAGGAAGCAGATCAATTAGATGAAGCCGTCCAAAAAGTTCTTGATGATGGTTTAAGAACTAAAGACATAATTTCTAAAGGAAAAAAAGAAGTCACTACTAAAGATATGGGTGATGCAATTATCTCAAAATTGAAATAAAATCTATATTATGAATTTAGCAATAATTGGTGCCACGGGAAATGTGGGAAGAAAAACTATCGAAGTTCTTGAAAACTCAAAGTTAGAAATTGACAACCTGTATTTAGTCGCTTCTAAAAAAAGTGCAGGAAAAACATTAAAATTTAAAAATAAAGAATTAAAAATAGAACATTTAGAAAATTATGATTTTTCAAAAGCCCAAATTACAATTTTTGCGGCAGGAAGCGAAATTGCTAAAAACTGGGTGCCTGCTGCATCAAAAAAAACAATTGTAATTGATAATTCAAAATATTTTAGAATGAAAAATGAAGTTCCTCTTGTAGTACCAGAGGTTAATCCTGACGATTTAAAAAAACACAAAAATATAATAGCTAATCCAAATTGTTCAACTATACAGTTAATGTTATCCTTGAAGCCACTTCACGATAAATACAAAATTAAAAGAGTTGTTGTTTCAACTTATCAATCAGTCTCAGGAGCTGGGAAAGCAGCAGAAGATGAATTATTTAGCCAAACTAAAGACTATTTAAATAATAAAAAAATAATTTCTAAAAATTTTACAAAACAGATTGCATTTAATCTTATACCTCATATCGATAACTTTGTGGAAGATGGATATACTAAAGAGGAATGGAAAATGGAAAATGAAACAAAAAAAATTTTAGGAGAAGATATTGGTCTTACAGCAACTTGTGTAAGAGTTCCCGTTAAAACAGCGCACTCGGAGTCAATAAATATTGAATTTGAAAATACGTATAATTTAAGTGAACTAAAAACTTTATTAAAAAACGCTCCAGGTTGTAAAGTTATCGATGATCATAAAGATGGTGGATATATTACACCTCTTGAAGCAGAAGGAAATAAATCAACTTTTATTTCTAGAATAAGAAAAGATCACTCAAATAAAAATGCAGTTAATATTTGGGTGGTTTCAGACAACCTTTTGAAGGGCGCTGCTTTGAATGCTGTCCAAATCGCTGAACAATTAGTAAAACAAAATAGATAACATGGAACAAAACAAAAATCCTCTTAGTCCACATTTACAAATTTACAGATGGCAGATTTCTTCTTTGCTATCAATCACACATAGAATTGTCGGTGTTGTTAATTTTTTTGCTATTACATTAATTTGCTTTTGGGCAATTTATTTAATTTTGGGTGAAAACTATTATGTTTATTTATTAAAATTTTTAAAATCTTGGTTTGGAAAATTCACAATAATTTCTCTTTGTTGGTCATTCAGTTTTCATATACTTAATGAAATCAGACATTTAATTTGGGACTTAGGATATGGATTTGATTTAAAAATCGCAAAAATTACAGGAATTTTAGTTTTTATTGGATCTTTTATTTTAACAATTTTATTTTATTTGATTGGAAGAAACTTTATTTAAAATGCACACATCTACAAAAAAATGGTTATTTACAAAGTTTAGCTCTATTTTGCTAATCCCTTTTATGGTTTGGTTTATTATTAATTTAGCTAAAATTTATGATAATGATTATCAACAAATAGTAGAATTTTTTTCTTCACAACCCTCAAAAATCTTATTCTCAGTATTTGTTGTAATTGCTTACTTTTTTTCAGCCTGTACGATAAGTGAAATATTTGAAGATTATATCAGTAATGATAAAATCAAATATGTCGCAAATAAAATTTTAAATATATTTGCTATAACAATCCCATTGATAACAATCTTTGGAATTTTGAAATTATAAAAAATGAGTAAATATAAAATCATTGATCATAGTTATGACGTTGTAGTCCTTGGAGCTGGAGGTTCGGGATTACGAGCAGCAGTTGGGCTATCCGAAGCCGGTTTGAAAACTGCATGTATATCAAAAGTTTTCCCAACAAGAAGTCATACTTCAGCAGCTCAAGGTGGAATATCTGCTGCACTTGGAAACATGGGGGAAGATGATTGGAGATGGCATATGTATGACACAGTTAAAGGCTCAGACTGGCTAGGCGATCAAGATGCTATTGAATATTTGTGCAAAGAGGCACCTAGGGCTGTTGTAGAGTTAGAAAGATACGGTGTTCCTTTTAGTAGAACAGAGGATGGAAAAATTTATCAAAGACCCTTTGGTGGGATGACTAAAAATTACGGCAATGGTACAGCTCAAAGAACTTGCGCAGCCGCAGACAGAACAGGTCATGCAATTTTACACACACTATATGGACAAGCACTAAAACAAAATACTGAATTTTTTATTGAGTACTTTGCGCTGGATTTGATTATGAAGAACGGAGAGTGTAAAGGTGTTATTGCTTGGAATTTAACTGACGGAACAATTCATAGGTTTAGATCACATATCACAATAATAGCAACTGGTGGTTATGGAAAAGTTTATTATTCTGCTACCTCAGCACATACATGCACAGGAGATGGAAATGCAATGGTTTTAAGAGCAGGCCTACCTTTGCAAGACATGGAATTTGTTCAGTTTCATCCAACTGGTATTTATGGAGTAGGTTGCTTGATAACAGAAGGAGTTAGAGGCGAAGGCGGGTTCCTTGTAAATGGTAAAGGAGAAAGATTTATGGAAAGATATGCGCCTAACGCTAAAGATTTAGCCTCAAGAGATGTTGTTAGCAGATCAATGGAGATGGAAATAAATGCAGGAAGAGGCGCAGGCAAAAACAAAGATCATATTAATTTACATTTAGATCATTTAGATAAAAAGGTAATTGATGAAAGGCTACCCGGAATTTCTGAGGCAGCTAAAACATTCGCTAATGTTGATGTAAATAAAGAACCAATACCAGTTGTACCTACAGTACATTATAATATGGGCGGTATTCCAACAAATTATAAAGCAGAAGTTCTTACTTTAAATGGTTCAGAAAAAATTGTTCCAGGCTTAATGGCTGTTGGAGAAGCAGCTTGTGTTTCAGTTCATGGTGCAAATCGCCTTGGCTCTAATTCATTAATCGACCTAGTTGTTTTTGGAAGAGCTGCAGCCAAAAGAGCTGCGGAACTAGTTAAGCCAGGATCTCCGCATGAAGAAGTTTCAAATTCTGAAACCGATAAATGCTTGGATAGATTTGATAAAATTAGAAATTCAAATGGCTCAACTAAAACTTCTGAACTAAGGCTAAATATGCAAAAAACAATGCAATCAAAATGTGCAGTTTTTAGAACCGAAAAAACTTTGAAGGAAGGCGTTGACCAAATAAGAAAACCTTATGAGGGAATGAATGATGTATCAGTAAAAGACAAATCGTTATTGTTTAATACAGATTTAGTTGAAACTTTAGAGTTCAACAATTTAATTAGCCAGGCATTAACTACAATGGACTCAGCTTATAATCGTAAAGAAAGCAGAGGCGCACATGCCAGAGAAGATTATACCAAAAGAGATGATAAAAATTTTATGAAACATACTTTGGCCTGGCAAAATGATAATGAGGTAAAGATTAAATACAGAGATGTACATTCAAAGACACTTACAAATGACGTTCAATATTTTCCGCCAAAAGAAAGAGTTTATTAAGAATGGTCCAATTTTCTCTACCAAAAAATTCAAGAATTCAGGTAGGAAAATATTATAAAGATAAAACGAATTCAAAAAATTTAAAAAAAATTCATGTGTATAGATGGGATCCGTCAACTAAGCAAAATCCTCGCATAGATACTTATGAGGTAGATATTGATAATTGCGGTCCTAAAGTTTTAGATATATTATTTAAGATAAAGAATGAGATAGACCCATCACTAACTTTTAGAAGATCCTGTGCTCACGGAGTATGCGGATCATGTGCAATGAATATTGAAGGTGTAAATACTCTTGCGTGTATTAAATCACACTCAGATATAAATGGAGAACTAAATATATACCCTCTTCCGCATTTAAAGGTTGTAAAAGACTTGATTGGAGATTTAACAACTTTATATAAACAGTACGAGTCTATTCAACCTTGGCTTAAAGTAAATCAGACTGGTGCAGAGAAATCAGAGCTCAAACAATCTCAAAAAGAACGAGAAAAACTTGATGGGTATTACGAGTGCATTTTATGTGCTTGTTGTTCCACATCTTGCCCGAGTTATTGGTGGAATGGCGACAAATATCTTGGCCCAGCTGTTTTATTACAAGCTTATCGTTGGATTAATGATAGTAGAGATGGAGATAAAAAAGAAAGATTAAAGAAAGTTGCGGATGAATTAAAATTATATAGATGTCATACCATCATGAACTGTACAAATTCTTGTCCAAAAGGCCTTAATCCAGCTAAAGCTATTGGCTCAATTAAAAAAATGCTTGCAACAAGCTAAAAGCTTATTTATTCAATAACTTCATGAAAACAATTGAGCATTTTGTTGACGGAAAGAAATTCTCAGGGGAGTCCCAAAAAACAGGAAAAGTTTTTAATCCTGCAACGGGAGAGCAATCTTCACAAGTTAATTTAGCTTCGTCAAAAGATATTAATGAAGCGGTAAGTATCGCTAAGAAAGCCTATCTATCTTGGTCAAATACACCACCATTACAAAGAGCGAGAGTAATGTTCAAATTTAAAGAATTAATAGAAAAGAACTACGACGAGTTAACAAAAATTATCGTTTCTGAACATGGTAAAGTATACGAAGATGCCAAAGGTTCTCTTACCAGAGGTTTAGAAGTCGTAGAATATGCATGTGGTATTCCTCAGATGTTAAAAGGAGAATTCACTGAAAATGTTGGCTCAAACGTAGATAGCTGGTCTATACGTCAGCCCCTTGGAGTATGTGCGGGCATTACCCCTTTTAATTTTCCGGCAATGGTTCCAATGTGGATGTTTCCAATGGCTATAGCTTGTGGAAATACTTTTGTTTTAAAACCATCAGAAAAGGATCCAACTTGCTCAATAAAGCTTGCAGAACTTTTAACTGAGGCTGGACTTCCTGACGGCGTTTTTAATGTTGTAAATGGAGGGAAAGAGGCTGTTGATGCTTTAATTACAAACAAGGATGTCGAGGCTATAAGTTTCGTAGGATCAACTCCAGTTGCAAAATATATTTATGAAAATTGTGCTAAAAACGAAAAAAGAGTTCAAGCTTTAGGAGGTGCTAAAAATCATTGTGTAGTGATGCCAGATTGCGATCTTGATCAAGCCGTTAATGGTTTAATGGGTGCCGCATATGGTTCTGCTGGTGAAAGATGTATGGCTCAATCAGTTGCAGTTGCAGTAGGAGGTATAGGAGATAAATTAGTAGGTTTATTAGCAAAAAAAGTTGAAGCATTAAGAGTCGGTCCAGGGATGGATAAAAATTCTGAAATGGGACCTCTTATAAGTAAGGAACATTTAGATAAAGTCAAAAGCTACGTTGATATTGGTGAAAAAGAAGGAGCAAAATTAATTGTTGATGGTAGAAACTTTAAGATTCAAGGTTATGAAAATGGTTTTTATATTGGAGGTTGTTTGTTCGATAATGTAAAAAAAAATATGAGAATTTACAGGGAAGAAATATTTGGCCCAGTTTTATCAGTTGTAAGAGTAAAAGACTTTGACGAAGCTTTGCAGTTGGTAAATGACCATGAATTTGGGAATGGCGTTAGTATTTTTACAAGAGATGGTGATTCTGGCCGTACATTTTCTAATAAAGCAAAAATTGGCATGGTTGGTATTAATATACCAATACCAGTTCCTATGGCTTTTCATAGCTTTGGAGGATGGAAAAGATCTTTGTTTGGAGATCAGCATATGCATGGACCTGAAGGTGTCAGGTTTTACACTAAATTAAAAACGATAACATCTAGATGGCCATCTGGGTTAAGATCTGATCCTGAATTTGTTATGCCAACAATGAAATAATTTATAAATGAGAAAAAAAATTACATTAATTGGAGCAGGACAAATTGGAGGTACTTTAGCCCACCTAATAGCATTAAAAGAACTTGGAGATGTAGTTCTTTTTGATGTAGCTGCTGGAGTAGCCAAAGGTAAAGCGTTAGATATTGCCCAATCATCTCCTGTAAGTGGCTTTAACATAAGTTTAATTGGCACAGACAATTATGATGATACAAAAAATTCTGACGTAATAATAATTACTGCGGGAGTTCCTAGAAAACCCGGCATGACTAGAGATGATTTGTTAGAAATAAATTTAAAAATTATAAAACAAGTGGCTAACGGAATAAGAAAAACTTCTCCTAATGCTTTTGTAATATGCATAACCAATCCATTAGATGTAATTGTAATGGCCTTACAGAAGTATTCTAATTTGCCAAAAAATAAAATTGTTGGAATGGCTGGAATTTTAGACTCTTCAAGGTTTATTTATTTTTTATCACAAGAATTAAATATTCCAGTAAGTAAAATTAAATCATTTGTACTTGGAGGGCATGGCGATAGTATGGTTGCAATGTTAGGGTCCACAGAGATTAATGGAAAAAAAATTCATGATTTAGTGAAAGACGGAACAATTTCAAAACAAAAACTAGATGAAATAGTAATTAGAACTCAAAAAGGTGGAGCTGAAATAGTAAAATATTTAGAAAAAGGTTCAGCATTTTATGCTCCAGCTGCATCCGGTGTAGAAATGGCCGAGTGTTTTCTTAAAGATTTAAAAAAACAATTACCCTGTGCAGCTTTTCTTGATGGGGAATATGGAGTTAAAAATATTTATGCTGGAGTTCCAGTAATTATTGGTTCAAAAGGAGTTGAAAAAATTGTCGAATTAGAGCTTAGTTCTAATGAAAAAGAAAACTTCGGACGTTCTATCGAGTCAGTTCGTGATTTATTTTCTGCAGCACAAAATATTGACCCAGATCTAAAATGATTTATTTTTCTGATAAATTGCTATTATGCACTTTCCAAATTTATAGTTTGTAAAAAAGTCAATTATAATTGTCAAAGGTGTAAAAAATTTATCCCAAACAAATATTTTAAATTTAGATGGAAATGTTTCTTTGGAAAAAAAAATCTTGTTTAGGTAATAAAGAAAATAGCCTATTGTATCTAAAAACTTAAAATTAATTAATTCTAACCCTAACAAACTTTTTTTAAAAAAATCTTTTTCATATCTCCTAAAATGTCCAACAGCTTTATCTAAATTCCCATAAATTTTTTTGTGAGCAGGTACAATAATTACCAGATAACCGCCATCATTAAGTCTTTTTTTAGCTTCCTCAAGTTCTTCTAAGTCTTCTTGAATATGCTCTAATACATGAAAGTATAAAATTGAGTCAAATTTTTTTTCTATCTTTTTAATTGGTTTGTCTAAAACTTCTATATTTTTATTATTTTTAAAATTTTCTTTTAGATCTAAAAGATTTTTATAATCAGTTTCAGTTAAGGTAATATTTTTAATATCGTTATTATAATAGTTTCTTGTAAAGCTTCCACAGCCAGCACCAACTTCAAGTATATCTCCTTTAATGTATTTCTTTACAGTTGATAAACAATATTTTATATGAAAATTAGCGTCATCAAATCGCTCAGTCGCTGTTTTAGGATAGTTATTCATTTTAAGTTTTGTTATTTTAAAATAATTTGTTTATATAGCTAAATGCGCATCTTACCAAAAAAAAATTTTATTAATTCACATTTTTTTTCATTAATAGTCATAGTTATCTTCTCTATATCAATAAATTTTAATTATTCTAAATTTGGAGTTTTTCCAATCGATACGTTTTTACATTTTGATAGTGCTTACAGAATATTGAACAACGAATATCCAGTAAGAGATTTTTGGATTGTCTCTGGAATTCTAGTAGATTTTTTGCAATCAATTTTTTTTAAAATATTCGGCGTAAATTGGTTTGCCTACATTTTCCATTCATCATTTTTTAATGCGATGATTTCATTGTTGACTTACTATTTTATGGTTAATTTCAATATTAGTGCCTTTCGTGCTTTGATTTACACATTATGCTTCTCCACTATGGCTTATACTGTTTCAGGCACCCCGTTTGTTGATCATCATGCTGTTTTATTTTCTTTAGCGAGCATATATTTAATTATTCTCAACTTTAAAAAGAAAAATAAATATTTTTGGTACTTTATAGTTCTATTTTTCTATCTAAGCTTTTTCTCCAAACAAGTACCAGTCTTTTACATATTAATTTTAGTTGGGACTTTCGTGAGTTACATTCTAATTAAGGAGAAAAAAATAGAAGAAATTAAAATAATTTTATTTTCAACATTTATTTTTTTATTTCTTTCTCTCTTCTCACTTGGCAGCTTAAATATTGAATTAAAAGATTTTTACTTACAATATATTCAATATCCAAAAACCATTGGTGATGAGAGATTGATCAACTTTGATTTATCTTTTGAGAGTTTTTTTAACAAATATAAGTTTATTATTTTGCCAATAATTTTAATTTTTTTGATTAAAATTAAACAATTCAAAAATAAAAATATTAAGCTAAATACCACCGATACTAAAAACCTTTTAATATTTTTTTTATATTCTTTATCTTTAATTTTGCATCAAATACTTACCAAAAATCAGATTTTTATTTATTTCTTAATTCCTGTTATTTTTGCTTTAGCCGAGTACGAGTTAAAGATGTTTAAATTTAAATATAATAATCTTATTTCAGTAATGATATTAACAATTGTGATTTTAATTACTTTAAAGTACCACGTAAGGTATAACGAAAACAGAAAATTTCATGAACTAGAAAATGTTAACTTCAAATTTTCACTTCAAGCTAAAAAAATAGACAAAAGTTTACAAGGACTTTTTTGGATAAACCCGCACTTTGATGGCACAGTGTCTGAAGAGGTAGAATTAATTAAAAAGGCAAAAATTTTTTTAGACTCAGTTGATGGTGAAATTATGTTAATTACTCACTATTTATTTTTAGATAGCATTACTAAAAAAAAACTGAATTATCCAAATCGAACTTTTACATATGATGGTGCGAGTATGCCTGTAATAAAAAATAATTTTAAAAAAAATTATAAAGAATTCTTTATTCAAAAAATTAAAAAACAAAATATAAAAGGAGTATATTTTTTTAAACATGAAAATATACCGGAAAAAATAATCACAGATAATCTCAATAAAAAATGTTACTCGTTAAGAGTCAATAATTTATTTAATATATATAATATTAAATGTTTATACTGATTTTATTTTACTTATAAATTTATTTAGATCTCTAATATTTTTTTTAAAATGTTTTTTTTTAATTAATAATAAAATAACATTATACGTTAAAATTAATACGATAATAAAAATATTAAGACTACTCGGTAAAAATAAAAAAATAACTATTGAGTAGACTATAGATGTTATAAAAATTTTTTTTAAAAAAACTGAATTAATTCTTAACGAATGTTCAATTAATGACATAAATCCAAGTTTTGATTTATCAAAATATCTTTTTTCTCTCCTAGCAAAAGTTTTTTTAATTTTACAGTTTTTAATGATAGAGCTTGAATGAGCATACCAAGATGAATTGTTTGATAAAATTTGTGTCAGATTTTTTGAGTTAAACGTTGTAAAATTTCCAAATGAAATCCAATTAAATGAAAACAGAAAAGAAATAAATAAATGTATTTTATAAAACATTACTATTAGGAGAGACTCCTCTCTTTTCTTCCTATTGGATGTAATTACATAATCTTGATGTTCTATAGATTTTTTCAGCATTTTTTCAATTTCGTAAGGATTATCCTCACCATCACCGTCCATAACAGTAATATAAAAATTTTCACTTCTTTCACTTAAGTAATTTAGACCAATAGCGATAGACTTTTGGCTTCCAAGATTTTTATTTAAGTTTATTACATTGATTTTTTTTAAAAATTTTAAATCTTTTTTTTTTATATCAACGCTTAAGCTAGAAAAATCATTTATAATTAAAACTTCTGTTTGTAATAAATGATTTTTTGCCAAAGTCATGTCTATATCACCTAGAAGTTTGTTTAGAGATTTCCAATCATTATAGACAGGAATTAAAATTATATGTTTTATTTCTTTCAAATTCTTACTTATTTTTTTCTAGATCTGAGATAACCTTTTTAAAAAATTTATTAATTATCTTTGCGTCCTCAGGGTTTATATAATTTTCTTTTTTAGAGGCTGAAAGCATCTCCTCCCTAACTTTCGATTTTAATTCTTCAATTTTTTCTTTTGAAATAGTATCTCGCAATTCTATTTTAGCCTTTTTTATCGCGTATCCAAAAGTAAAATGAAAAGCAGCTATAAACAGAATAAATATCAATATCGCTTTATAAAAAAATATTTTCATATCTATTTATTTGTTCGATTTATAAATCTCATATATTTTAGTTTTATTAACCTTATATGTATAAATCATACTAAAATTCTTTGGAATTTCATATTTTTTATTTAATCTCGGGTCAATTTCAGAAATATTGTTTTTAAAAATATAGTCAGCTAAATGATATTCCTGGCCAACTATTTTAAACTTATTTTTTAATTCTTCAGAAAAACCCTCTAATCCCCTTTGCAAAGGTGTATGACTAGCTACAGCTACAATAATTTTTTCTTTGGTGTCCAACTTTGCTAAATACTTAAAAAAATGTTTGGCTGATAAACCATAGTAGTCACCTTCAAAACCTTCTCTAAATTTTTCACTAAGGACATCACTGAAATAAATACTTTGATAAGGATGTGATTTATAAACAATAACTACATTGTAGAAAATTTGAAAAAAAATAATTGACACTACAAAAGACTTAAGGAATTTTTTTTTTCTCAAAATTACAAGTAAAATACTTAGAATATTTAATCCAAAATATATAATAAAAAAATTATAAAAATAAACTAATCTCCAACCATTGTAGTAAGGTGCGTTAAAAAAAAGAAAAATGAAGAAAAACGATGAGAATATAAAAAAAATTATAAAATCTTTCATTTCATTTTTGCTACGCCATAAATCTGGGTAAATTGAATCAGTTTTTATATGTAAAAATCTTTTAATAAATCTTCTAGCGTAGAATAAGTATCCAAAAAAAAAGAATAATACTTGAGGAATAGGATTCGAAATTACAAACCAATTTATTAAATAAGTATCTGGAAGGAGAGTATTGTATACATAGTCATTAAAATATAAAATTTTTACATTTATTAAATCTGTTTTTAATGACTTAAATAAATTAAAAAAACTTGTTATTGGATTTTCCCAAAGATATGGCCAAAACAAATAAGTAAAAAGTATCAGAGAAATAAAAAAAAATAAAATTTGCGTGTAAATTTTTTTGGAATTTTTATCTTCTAAAGTTTTCATGAAAATTATTATTAAAAAAAATAGGGGTAAAAAAATTGCAAATATTCTTAAGTTAATTGCAAATGCACAAAATAAAGAAAAGAAAAATAAATTATTTAATGAAAATCTATCTAGGATTTTTAAAAAATAATATAATGAAATAGTAAAAATTGACAAAAATAAAACATCTTTATATAAAAAACTATCACCAAAAATCCTAGGCGTGGTGATAAATAAAACTAAACCAAGAAAAGAGATATAAAAATTGTTATATCTTTTTTCTAAAATATTATAGAAATAGAAAGAACTTATTAAGAATATAGAAAAACTTAATATATGTTTTAAATAATATATTTTGGAAATATCATCTAATCCTAATACAATTTCTAAATATGCGGCTGGTAAATCAAAAATTACACCATATTTATTATATCTTGAGATTGAAGATAAAGTGTAATCTCCAATGGCATCAATTTTGTATTGAGTAATTCTTTGTAAATTTTCGAACCCAAAACATTCTGCAACATAGTTAAGCCAATAATGACCATTAAGTCTATGAAACTTTTCCTCTATATGTACTCCAAAGTCAAAAACATTTACTGAGGCTAGATAAAAAGCTAAAAAGTAAAAAAATATGAGAAAAATAGAATTTTTTTGTTTATAAAAATTTAATTTCATTTATTAGTATTTTTTATAATTTATTTAAAAAGACAATATCTTATATAGCTTAAAATTATAATAATAATTTATGAATATTCATGAACACCAAGCCAAAGAAATTTTGAGGAACTATGGTGCACCAGTTTCAAACGGAGTTGTAATATTTTCTAGAGAAGAAATTAATGACAAGGTCTCATTGCTTAAAAAAAAAGCCTACGTTTTAAAAGCTCAAATACATGCGGGAGGAAGAGGAAAAGCAGGGGGAATTAAATTAATTAAAAATACTAGTGAACTACAAAATGAAGCAAAAAAAATGATGGGTAAAGTTTTAATAACACATCAGACAGGCCCACAAGGTAAAAAGGTAAGGAGACTTTATATAGAAGAAGCATCAGACATTTCTCGTGAATTATACTTATCATGTTTGATTGACAGACAAAGCGCTCAAATAGCTTTTATCAGTAGTACCGCAGGAGGTATGGATATTGAAAAGGTGGCATCAGAGACACCTCAAAAAATTATAACTAATAAGTTTGATTTAAATAACGAGATATCCGATGAAGATATTTCAAAAATTGTTCTACCATTCAAGCTAAATGAAAAACAATTAGTCGATGCAAATAATTTGATTAAAGCTATATATAAAATAATAATAGAGAAAGATGCTACTTTAATAGAAATAAATCCATTAATAATTACTGCCAGTGGTAAATTACTTTGTTTAGATGCAAAAATGAATTTTGATGATAACGCGATCTATAGAAGACCAGAGATATTAAAATTAAGAGATTTAAACGAAGAAGATGATGCAGAAATTGAAGCTTCGAAACATGATTTAGCCTATATAAAACTTAATGGATCTATTGGTTGCATGGTAAATGGAGCAGGTCTTGCAATGGCTACAATGGATATAATTAAATTATATGGTAAAGAACCTGCAAATTTTTTAGATGTAGGAGGTGGAGCGTCAAAAGAAAAAGTTACTGCAGCCTTTAAATTAATTCTGAGTGATAGAAACGTAAAAGGTATTTTAATAAATATATTTGGAGGAATTATGAGATGTGATGTTTTAGCTCAAGGGGTAGTTGATGCGGCGAAGGAAATTAATTTAGCTGTGCCACTTGTTGTAAGGCTTGCAGGCACAAATTTTCAAGAAGGAAAAAAAATTTTAGAAGAGTCAGATTTAAAAATACTTTCTGCCTCCGATTTAAATGATGCTGCAAAAAAAATTGTTGAAGCAATAGGTTAAATGTCAATACTAGTAGATAAAAATACAAAAGTAATTTGCCAGGGATTTACCGGTAAGCATGGAACTTTTCATTCGGAGCAAGCTATTATTTACGGAACAAAATTAGTGGGTGGAGTAACACCGAAAAAAGGTGGTCAAAAGCATTTAAATCTTCCAGTTTTTAATACTGTAGCTGAGGCAAAAGAAAAAACAAATGCTAATGCAACTATGATTTATGTTCCTCCAAAATATGCTTCTGATGCCATTAATGAGGCTATTGAAGCTCAAATAGAATTAATTGTTTGTATTACCGAAGGAATACCAGTGATAGACATGTTGAAAGTAAAAAAAAAATTAAAAAAAAATAAATCAAGATTAATAGGACCTAATTGTCCTGGTATTATTACCCCAGATGAATGTAAAATAGGAATTATGCCTGGAAATATTCATAAAAAGGGATCAGTGGGAATCGTCTCCAGATCTGGTACTTTAACCTATGAGGCTGTTGCACAAACTTCTGCAAGTGGAATGGGTCAAACAACTTGTATTGGTATAGGTGGCGATCCTATTAATGGAACGAATTTTATAGACTGTTTGGAGCTATTTCTTAAAGATGAAGATACAAAATCAATAGTTATGATTGGAGAGATTGGTGGATCTGCGGAGGAAGAAGCTGCTGAATTTATAAAAAAAGAAAAGATTAAAAAACCGATGGTTGGTTTCATCGCTGGTTTAACAGCACCTCCAGGCAGAAGAATGGGTCATGCAGGTGCAATTATATCAAGTGGCAAAGGTGGTGCTGAAGACAAAATAGAGGCAATGAAATCTGCAGGTATAACGATTTCCAATTCTCCTGCTGATATAGGCAAAACACTTTTGCACAAACTTAATGACTAAAATTAAAAATTTATGTTAAGATAGAAATATTTATGTCTTCTTCTAAAGATAACACTACTTATAAAAAAACATCTTTTTTAGCTGGAAATAATGCTGAATTTATAAATGAATTTTACGCAGATTATATCTCTGACCCTAGTTCCTTACCTAAAAGTTGGAGAGAATTTTTTGCAGGTTTAAGCGATAAAGAAAAATTAATTTATAATGATCTTAAAGGACCTAGCTGGTCACGAGAACGTAAATTAAAACCTATTATTTCTAAAGAAAAAAAAGATAGTGAGTCTATACAACCAGAGACTAATGTAGAAACCATTAAAGAGTCAACGAAAGATTCTGTCAGAGCGATTATGTTGATCAGAGCTTATAGAATAAGAGGTCATTTAATAGCTAATTTAGATCCATTATCTCTACAAAAAAAAGAAGAACATCCAGAACTAAAACCCGAAACCTACGGTTTTTCGAAAAAAGATTATAATAGAAAAATCTTTCTAGATGGGGTTTTAGGTATTCAATACGGGAATCTAACTCAAATATTAAAAATTTTAAAAAAAACTTATTGTTCTAACATAGGTTATGAATTTATGCACATGGGAGATCCAGATGAAAAAACCTGGATTAGAAATAGAGTTGAAGGTCCAGAAAAAGATATTAAATTTACTGAGAACGGAAAAAACGCAATTTTAAACAAGATTGTTGAAGCAGAAGGTTTTGAAAAATATTTACATGTAAAATTTGTAGGCACTAAAAGATTCGGTTTAGATGGAGGAGAGTCTTTAATCCCGGCACTTGAACAAATTATCAAAAGAGGAGGTAATCTTGGGGCTAAAGAGATTAAAATTGGAATGCCCCATAGAGGTAGATTAAATGTTCTTGCTAATGTAATGAGAAAACCATTCAAAGCAATTTTCAGTGAATTTTTTGGAAAAAGCGCAACACAGAAAGAAGATTTTGGTGGTGATGTAAAATATCATTTAGGGGCTTCTTCAAATCGTGAATTTGATGGAAATTCTGTTCATATAAGTTTAACAGATAATCCTTCCCATCTTGAAGCAGTTAATCCAGTTGTTTTAGGTCAAGTTCGAGCCAAACAATTCTTTCATAAAGATACAGAAAGAAAAAAAGTAATACCTGTTTTAATGCATGGAGATGCAGCATTTGCCGGACAGGGAATTGTTGCAGAGTGTTTCGCAATGTCGGGACTGCCAGGCCATAATATTGGAGGAACAATTCATATTATAGTTAATAATCAGATAGGTTTCACCACTGCTCCAAGATTTGCAAGATCATCACCTTATCCTTCTGATGTCGCAAAAATTGCACAAGCACCAATTTTTCATGTTAATGGAGATGATCCAGAAGCAGTGGTGCACTGTGCAAAAATTGCTACAGAGTATAGACAAAAATTTAACAGAGATGTGGTGATTGATATGGTTTGCTACAGAAGATTTGGTCATAATGAGGGTGATGAACCATCATTCACTCAGCCAATTATGTATAAAAAAATAAAAGCCCATCCATCAACATTGAAAATTTATGGTAATAGACTTATTAAAGAAGGCTTAATATCCTCAAACGAATTAGAAAATCAAAAAAATAAATTCAAAAATTTTTTAGAAAAAGAACTAGTTCTTTCAAAAACTTATAAATCAGAGCTTAAATGGTTTGAAGGAGCTTGGTCTAGGTTCAAACCAGGTTTAGGTAAAGACAAGAGAGGTGTTAGTGGTGTAAATAAAGAAAAATTAGTAAAAATTGGAAAAAAAATTTCAACTATACCTAATAACTTAAATGTACATAAAACTATTAAAAAAATTTTTGATCAAAGATATGAAATTTTTGATCAAAATAAATCTATAGATTGGTCTACAGCAGAAAGTTTAGCATTTGGAACTCTACTGACAGAAGGATTTTCAGTTAGATTATCTGGACAAGACTCAGGGCGAGGAACTTTTAGTCAGAGACATGCAGTACTAAGAGTCCAAGACAATCACGACCGATATGTACCTTTAAATAATATTGATGCAAAGCAAAAAAAATTTGAAATTATTGATACTCTGTTATCAGAACTTGCAGTTCTTGGATTTGAATTTGGATACTCATTATCCGAACCTGAAACGCTAGTTTTATGGGAGGCCCAGTTTGGAGATTTTGCTAATGGAGCTCAAGTTATTATCGATCAATTTATCACATCTGGAGAGTCTAAATGGGGAAGAGCTAGCGGACTCGTTTTATTATTGCCTCACGGTTATGAAGGACAAGGACCGGAACATTCTTCAGCAAGAATTGAAAGATTTTTACAACTGTGTGCAGGTGAAAACATACAAGTTGTTAATTGCACAACACCCTCGAATTACTTCCACGCGCTTAGAAGACAAATGCATAGAGAATTTAGAAAACCGTTAGTGGTAATGACACCGAAATCATTGCTAAGGCACAAAAAATGTATTTCAAGTTTAAATCAATTTACTATTAAAAATTCTTTCCATAGAGTATTAGAGGATGATGCTTATAACGAAAAAAGTGGATTAGTTAAATTAAGAGAGTATGATGAAATAAAAAAAGTTGTAATGTGTTCAGGAAAAATATATTACGATTTGCTTGAAGAAAGAGAAAAACAAAAAAAAAATAATATAGTTTTTATTAGAATTGAACAACTATACCCGTTCCCAGCAAAAACTTTAGCTAATTTACTTAAAAATTACGAAAAAGCTGAGTTTATTTGGTGTCAAGAAGAACCAATGAATATGGGAGCTTGGAATACTGTGAGAAACTACATAGATAGAACTCTAGAAATAATATATTTTACTAAAGATAAGGTAAAATATGTAGGAAGAAAGGCCTCTTCTTCAACTGCGACTGGAAATCTTAACAAACATCTTGCAGAACAAAAAGAAATATTAGAAAAGATAATTATAAGTTAAATGTCAGATAAAATATTAGTTCCAACATTAGGCGAATCAATAACAGAGGCGACTGTTTCAAAGTGGTTAAAAAACCAGGGAGAGAAAGTATCAACAGACGAGCCTCTGGTAGAATTAGAGACCGATAAAGTAAATGTAGAAGTTCCCTCTCCTTCTAATGGTATTTTAGAAAAAATATCTGTTAATGAAGGTGAAACAGTTAATGTTGGTGCACTTCTTGGTACGATAAATGGGTCAACAAAGCAAATTTCTGATGAAGTTAAAGAAGTAAAATCTTATTCACCACCCAAGAAACAAACAAAAGCTTCTAATGAAATAAAAAAACCTTTTATATTGAAAGAGGATGAAAAAAAACACAACAAACCCAAAAAAGTCTCTGAACCACTTAAGTTAGAAGAAGAAGAAACATTGGTTTTAGAAAATGTTGTTGAAACAAAAAAAAAGGAAACTATTTTAAATAAACAAGAAACGCCAAATGTTTCTCCAGCAGCAAGAAAAATGGCAACAGAGTCAAGTATTGATCTTAAAGATATAAAAGGTTCTGGTAAACACGGTGTAATTTTAAAAGAAGATATTATGGGTTTAATGGGGTCTAAACCATCTCCATCCGAAAGAAAAATTAAATATGGACCTGAAGAGAGAATTAAAATGACGAGACTCCGTCTCACAATAGCTAAAAGATTAAAAGAGGCTCAAGAAAATGCAGCAATGTTAACTACATTCAACGAAGTTGATATGAGTGAAGTAATTTCTATGAGAAATAAATATAAAGACGAATTTAATAAAGAATATTCAGTCAAACTTGGATTTATGTCATTCTTCGTAAAAGCTTGCGTAATAGGGTTAAAAAATTTCCCGTCTATCAATGCTGAAATTCAAGGAGATGAAATAGTTTATAAAAATTATTACAACATTAGTATTGCAGTTGGTACAGACAGAGGTCTAGTTGTGCCAGTGTTAAAGGAAACAGATGAAATGTCATTCGCAGACATCGAAAAAAATATTAGTAACCTTGGAGAAAAAGCTAGAAAAGGAAAAATTACAATAGATGATTTACAGGGTGGAACATTTACGATAACAAATGGAGGCATATATGGTTCAATGCTATCTACACCGATACTAAATCCCCCACAATCAGCAGTTTTAGGTATGCATAATATTGTTAATAGACCAATAGCGGTGGATGGAAATATTGAAATAAGGCCTGTTATGTATTTAGCTTTATCTTATGATCATAGAATAATAGATGGAAAAGAGGCAGTATCTTTCTTAAAAATAGTAAAAGAGTCTTTAGAACAACCTCAACGTCTCTTTCTCGATATTTAAATATGGAAAATAATTTTGACGTAATTGTAATTGGAGGAGGTCCTGGAGGGTATGTTTGTGCAATAAGAGCAGCTCAATTAGGTTTAAAGACAGCTTGCATTGAGTCCAGAGGATCATTAGGAGGTACTTGTCTTAATATTGGATGTATACCTTCAAAAAGCTTATTAAATTTATCTGAAAATTTTCACAAAGCGAAAAAAGACTTTAATCAACAAGGAATTGAGATAAGCGATATCAAGTTAAATATAAGCAAGATGATGTCCAATAAAGAAAAATCTATAAAAGTATTGACTAAAGGCGTGGAATTTTTGTTCAAAAAAAATAAAGTAACTTATCTAAAAGGAAAAGGTGTAATTTTCTCTAATAATGATGTTGTTGTTTATAATAATGATAAAAAAGAAAATTTTAAAGCAAAATATATCGTTATAGCCACAGGCTCAGACGTAGCTTCTCTACCTGGTCTTAAAATCGATGAAAAAAATATAATTTCATCAACCGGTGCGCTTTCGTTGAACCAAGTTCCAAAAAAATTAATTATTATTGGGGGAGGATATATAGGACTTGAAATGGGTTCAGTTTGGTCAAGACTAGGCTCTGAAGTTACTGTTATAGAATATTTAGATCATATTACTCCAGGCATGGACAAAGAAATATCTAAAGAATTTCAAAAAATTTTAACAAAGCAAGGAATAAAATTTAAATTAAATTCAAAAGTTATCTCGGTAAATAATCATAACAATTCTGTTAAAGTTGAATTTCAAGCAAATACATCACAAAAAAAAGAAATTATAGAGGCTGATAAGGTTTTGTTATCTGTTGGAAGAAAGCCATACACAGAGGGTCTAAATTTAAGTAAAATTGGTATTAAAAAAGATTCAAAAGGAAGAATTGAAGTCAACGAAAAATTACAAACTTCAGTTAAAAATATTTACGCTATAGGCGATGTAATTAAAGGACCAATGTTAGCTCATAAAGCTGAAGAAGAAGGTATTGCTGTGGCTGAAATTTTAGCAGGCCAAGCTGGTCATGTAAATTATGATATTATACCAGGTGTAATCTACACCTCACCAGAGGTAGCAACAGTTGGGAAAACAGAAGAGCAACTTAAAGCTGAGAACAAGTCTTATAAGGTTGGTAAATTCCCCTTTTTAGCTAATTCAAGAGCAAAAGTGAATAATGAAACAGACGGTTTTGTAAAAATATTGGCCGATAGTCAAACTGATAAAGTTTTAGGCGTACACATTATCGGTCCGCACTGCGGTGATATGATTGCCGAGATGGCCCTAGCGATGGAGTTTGGGGCTAGTTCAGAAGACATAGCAAGAACTTGTCATGCTCATCCAACTCACACAGAGGCGATTAAAGAGGCAGCTTTAGCTGTTGATAAGAGACCAATTCATTTTTAAAAAAAAAAAATTAAACTACAATTATCATATGAAAGCCCAAGTGCTATTGCCCAAAATATTTAATTTTCCTTTTACCTATAATTCAAAAATTGAAACAAAAATTGGAGATCTGGTAGAGGTTCCCTTTGGGTCAAAAAAGGAATTAGGAGTTATTTGGAATAATAATTTTAAAGTACCAAAAAATATAAAACTTAAAAATATAAGTAAAAAAACTAGTTATTCGATCGACAAGAAATTGGTTGATTTCATTGAGTGGTTTTCAGTCTATAACATGGTCCCAATTGGCCTGGCATTAAAAATGGTAATAGGAAGTGATGATAAATTTATAAAAAAAAACGACAACTTAATTAACTCAAAGAAAACTAAAATTATAAAATATGTTTTAAATAAGGAACAAGTATCTGCACTCAGATTTCTAGAAAACGCAAAAAATAAATTTGAAGTTTCAGTATTACAAGGGACCACAGGGTCTGGAAAAACATTAGTTTACTTTGAAAGAATTAGAAAGATTATAAATCAAAATAAACAAGCATTAGTTCTGCTACCAGAAATATTTTTAACAAATGATTTTAAAGCAAGATTTGAAGATTTCTTTGGTTTTGAGCCAGCTATTTGGCATTCTAAAATAACTCAAAAACAGAAAAGATTAATTTGGAAAGGCATTAACAAAAATAAGATTAAAATATTAGTTGGCGCTAGATCTTCTTTATTGCTCCCATTTCAAAATCTTGGCATAATAATAGTAGATGAAGAACACGACACTTCATATAAACAAGATGAAGGTGTTACTTATAACGCAAGAGATATGGCAATTTCCAGGGCGAATTTTGAAAAAATTCCAATTCATCTGGTGAGCTCTGTCCCGTCGGTCGAGACTTATAATAATATTCAAAATAAAAAATATAGGCATATTAAAATTTTAAAAAGATTTGAAAATTTCCCTCTACCTAAAACGAAAATTATCAATTTAAATATTAACAAGATTAAAAGTAAGTTTATTGCCGATGAAACAGTAAAACTAGTAAAAAACTATTTATCAAAAAATGAACAAGTACTTTTTTTTATTAATAGAAGAGGTTATGCACCATATTTAATTTGTAAAAAATGTGGTTTTAAACACGTTTGCAAAAATTGTTCAATGTATTTAACTTTTCATAAAATTAAGAATAAAGGTATTTGTCATCATTGTTCTTATGAAAGAGATATTAATATAAAATGTAGTTTAAAAGGATTTTGTGAATTTGTAATGTATGGCCCAGGCGTTGAGAAAATATTTGATGAAGTAAAAGAAATATTTCCAGAAAAAAATATAAAAATCTTTTCAAGTGACTATATGAGTAAAAAATTAGAAATAAATAGTCTATTTGAAAAAATTAAACAAAATAAAGTTGATATTTTAGTTGGAACACAGATGATATCTAAGGGTTTTAATTTTCCAAAATTAAATTGTATTGTAGTAATTGATGCAGATTTTTCGGGTAGAGGTTTTGATTTAAGATCAACTGAAAAAAATATTCAATTATATCACCAATTGAGTGGACGTGCAGGGAGGTTTAGTAAAGAATCTTTAATTGTTTATCAGACATTATCACCACACGATTTAACCTTAAATGAACTTATAAAAAATAAATCTGAAGAACTATTACAAAACGAACTTATCATAAGAAAAAAAAATAAACTTCCACCTTTTACTAGATTAATTGCAATTATCGTTTCGTCAAAAGATCATAGATTAAGCTTTAATGGGGCTAGAGAGATAAAAATGAAGTTAAGCCAAATTAATGGTCTTGAGATTTTAGGACCCGTAGACTCGCCATTATTAAAAGTAAAAAAAAATTTTCGATCGAGGCTTTTAATTAAATTTAGCAACGAGAAGCTTATGCAAAAAAAGATATCAAATATACTTAATAAGCTTAAAATTTCATCTAAAATTAAACTTAGGGTTGATGTTGACCCCGTCAATTTTGCATAATTTAAATTGATAACTTGATCAACTAATTTTCTTATGATACGACCTCTGCATAATTTCACTGTAATTTCTGACAACAAAAAATGAGTACAAATAAATCTTTCTCTACTGAAACTTCAGAAAGGTACTCTCGTGCTTTATTTGAAGTAGCAAAAGAGACAAACGAACTAGAAAAGATTGAAAATGATATAAGAAATTTTCAACTACTTTTTAATTCTAGTGCGGAAATTAAAAATTTTATTCAAAACCCTACTAAAAATATTTATACACAAAATGAGGTAATAACTTTAATAGCAGAGAAATTAGGTTTTTCAAAAAATTTAAAAAATTTCTTTTTACTTTTAATTGAAAAAAGAAGAATTTTCTTTGTTAAAAAAATCTCTGAAAGTTTTTTGAGTTTATGCTCTTTAAAAAGGGGAGAAATTAAAGCCTCGCTTATTTCATCAAAAGAACTTTCAAAAGATGAACTTGATAAAATTAGTAGCGATTTATCCAAATCAGTAGGCTCAAACTTAGTATTTGATTACCATGTAAATAAAGAGTTAATAGGAGGTTTAAAGCTTCAACTTGGCAGTATCATGATTGATACTTCTATAAAAAATAAATTACAAAAATATGAACAAGCAATGTTAGAGAGCTAAAATGTCAATTAATCCTTCAGAAGTAACAAAATTATTAAAAGACCAAATAAAAAATTTTGGTGAAAAAGCAGAAATTTCAGAAATAGGAAAAGTTTTGTCAGTTGGTGATGGTATCGCAAGAGTTTATGGTTTAGATAATGTGCAGGCTGGTGAAATGGTTGAGTTCGAAGATAATTCAAAAGGCATGGCCCTGAATTTAGAAAATGACAATGTAGGTGTAGTTATATTTGGGGACGATAAAAATATTAAAGAAGGGGACACAGTAAAAAGAACTAACGCAATAGTAGACGTTCCTGTCGGAAAAGAGCTTTTAGGAAGAGTAGTTGATGGATTAGGAAATCCAATTGACGGAAAAGGTTCACTTACAGCAAAAAATAGAAAACGTGTTGAAGTGAAAGCTCCTGGTATAATACCAAGGCAGTCAGTGAACGAACCAATGCAAACCGGTTTAAAGTCAATCGACTCGCTTATACCTATTGGTAGAGGGCAGCGAGAATTAATCATTGGGGATAGGCAAACAGGAAAAACTGCAGTTGCTATAGATGCTATAATAAATCAAAAAAAAATAAATGAATCTAACGATGAAAGTAAAAAATTATATTGTGTGTACGTTGCTATTGGTCAAAAACGTTCAACGGTTGCTCAGATAACAAAAACATTAGAGGAAGCTGGCGCTTTAAAATATACTACAATTATTGCAGCTACTGCTTCTGACTCAGCGCCATTACAATTTTTAGCTCCTTATACTGGTTGCACAATCGGGGAATATTTTAGAGACAACGGTATGCATGCTTTGATTGTTTATGATGATTTGTCTAAACAAGCAGTAGCTTACAGACAAATGTCATTACTTTTAAGACGACCCCCAGGTCGAGAGGCGTACCCTGGAGACGTATTTTATCTACATAGTAGACTTTTAGAACGTGCAGCTAAGTTAAACGATAAAAGTGGCGGTGGATCGCTGACAGCATTACCTATTATTGAAACACAAGCCGGAGATGTCTCAGCATATATACCTACTAATGTTATCTCTATTACAGATGGACAAATATTTTTAGAAACTGAATTATTTAACCAAGGAATAAGGCCAGCGGTTAATGTAGGCTTATCAGTTTCTCGTGTTGGCTCTGCAGCGCAAACAAAAGCGATGAAAAAAGTAGCAGGTTCTATTAAATTAGAGTTGGCGCAGTACAGAGAGATGGCCGCGTTCGCTCAATTTGGATCAGATCTAGATGCATCAACACAGAAATTACTAAATCGTGGCGCCAAATTAACAGAGCTGTTAAAACAAGATCAGTACTCACCTTTGACAGTTTCAGAACAAGTAGTTTCTGTATTTACTGGTGTTAAAGGCTATCTGGATGATATTGAGTTAAATAAAATTAAGAAGTTTGAAAAAGATATATTAGAAAAAATTAAATCAGAAAAACCCGAAATATTAGACAGCATTCAATCTACTGGAAAGTTAGAAGAAAAAACTGAAAAATTATTACAAAATATAATTGAAGAGCATAAAAAAGGTATAAAATAATGCCAAGTTTAGACGATCTAAAGAAACGAATTAAAAGTGTTAAATCTACTCAAAAAATCACGAAAGCTATGAAAATGGTTGCTGCTGCTAAATTAAGAAAGGCACAAGAAAACGCTGAAAAAGGACGTCCTTATAGTCAAAAAATGCAAAATATAATTCTAAATTTAACTAAGTCTATAAACGATCCCGTAAATGCTCCTAAACTTCTAGTTGGTACAGGTAAAGATGAAACTTATTTATGTGTGGTTTTAACTGCTGACAGGGGGTTATGTGGTGGCTTTAATTCCAATATATGTAAACTTGCTAAATCAAATTTTAAACAAATTTTAGGTGAAGGAAAGAAATTAAAAATAATAACAGTTGGATCAAAGGGTTTGGATCAAATAAAAAGAGAGTATGGGAAATACATAACTAAAAAATTTAGTTTTAAAGAAAAGAAACAAATCACGTTTAATGAAGCTGAAATAATTGGTTCTGAAGTAATTAAATTATTTGATAGTAACGAATTTGATAAATGCATTTTATTTTATAACAATTTTAAAAACGTTATAACTCAAGTTCCACAAGCTCAACAAGTTATACCTGCTGAAAATAAAATATCAGAGTCTAAAGAAGAGTCTCCTATGTCATATGAGTTTGAGCCAGAGGAAGACGAAATCCTGGAGGATTTATTGCCAAAAAACATATCTACTCAAATTTATAAAGCTTTTTTAGAAAATGCTGCAAGCGAACAAGGCTCCAGAATGACCGCTATGGATAACGCAACTAGAAATGCAGGAGAGCTAGTTGATAAACTAACAATTAATTACAACAGAAGTAGACAAGCTTCAATTACTAAAGAATTAATAGAAATTATATCAGGAGCAGAAAGCTTATAGCGATGGAGAAAAAAGGAAAAATAACTCAAATCATTGGTGCAGTAGTTGATGTAAATTTTGAAAATGATTTACCTGAAATTTACACCGCCCTTGAAGCTAATAATTCAGGCAATAAATTAATACTAGAAGTTGCTCAACATCTAGGTGAGAATGATGTTAGGACAATTGCTATGGACGCAACGGAGGGATTAAAAAGAGGCGATGAAGTAAAAAATACTGGGTCTCCAATAAGTGTACCAGTGGGTCCTGAAACTTTAGGAAGAATTATAAATGTAGTAGGAGAGTCTATCGATGAAAAAGGTGATGTAAAAACAAAAGAAAAATGGCCTATACATAGACCAGCCCCAAAATTTACTGACCAAGCCACTGAAACGGAACAATTAGTTACGGGTATCAAAGTCATTGATCTTCTCGCTCCTTATGCAAAAGGTGGAAAAATCGGATTATTTGGAGGAGCAGGAGTTGGAAAAACAGTCACGATTATGGAATTAATAAATAATATAGCGAAAGCTCACGGAGGTTTCTCAGTTTTCGCCGGAGTTGGAGAGAGAACGAGAGAAGGAAATGATCTTTACCATGAAATGATTGAGTCCGGAGTAATTAAAACTGAAGGAAAAGGATCTAAAGCAGCTTTAGTATATGGCCAGATGAATGAACCTCCAGGCGCACGAGCTAGGGTGGCTTTAACTGGATTGACAGTTGCTGAATATTTTAGAGATAAAGAAGGACAAGACGTATTATTTTTCGTAGATAATATTTTTAGATTTACTCAAGCTGGGTCGGAAGTTTCAGCTTTGTTAGGAAGAATACCATCAGCTGTAGGCTATCAACCAACTTTAGCAACTGATATGGGTAATCTTCAAGAAAGAATTACTTCAACGGACAAAGGATCTATTACATCTGTTCAGGCAATTTACGTTCCAGCAGATGATTTAACAGACCCAGCACCAGCTACTTCATTTTCTCACCTTGATGCCACTACTGTGTTATCAAGACAAATTGCTGAAATCGGTATCTACCCGGCTGTAGATCCGTTAGACTCAACTTCAAGAATCTTAGATCCAAGAATAGTTGGAGAAGAGCATTATAGAGTCGCAAGAGATGTGCAAAGAATTTTACAAGCGTATAAATCTTTACAAGATATTATAGCTATTTTAGGAATGGACGAGCTTTCCGAGGAGGATAAGCTAACTGTAGCAAGAGCTAGAAAAATACAAAGATTTTTATCTCAACCA
>CETK01017830.1_pt1 | contig 30016 bp, 21 predicted proteins | sample 361431 | NCBI WGS metagenome assembly CETK01 (sample SAMEA2622452, study PRJEB7988) | marine metagenome | biome: marine biome (ENVO:00000447); feature: surface water layer (ENVO:00002042); material: "saline water (ENVO:00002010), including plankton (ENVO:xxxxxxxx)" | depth 5 m | reverse complement strand
GCCGAATACAACAGTAAATGTATAAAATCATAATAACTGACAATTATTTGAATTACAACTGTTATAAAAAAACCTATTAAAACTCCATATGAATTTGCTTTTTTTGTTAAAATACCTAAAAGAAAAACTCCACCTAAGCTTCCGATGACTAAACCTAGAATTTTATTGAATTCGTCCCACAAAGACTTTATTTCGTATGATGCTAACAACCAAGCAAATAAAATCCCAATAAATCCAATTACAAGAGTACTATATTTAGCGCTTTTAAGATCATTTTCTTTCTTACCAAAAAGTCTTTTATGAAAATCATTTAAGTATGATGACGCTCCCGAGTTCATGCTAGAACTTAAACTACTCATTGCTGCTGCAAATATGGATGCTATTAGTAGTCCTGAAACAGAGCTGGGAAGCTGCGTTATTATAAACCAAGGAAAAATTGCATCATCCATTAATATTTTCTGACCAAGTTCATTTGGGAATTGGTTGTAAAAAATATATAATGCAGTTCCAATAAAAAAAAAGATTATTGAAGATGGTACTGACATAATTGCATTAATCCATATACTCTTTTTTGCTTTATTAATATCTGATGTGACTAAATACCTTTGAACTATTGTTTGATCAGTTCCATATGTTGATATATTTGTGAATAGACCTCCTAATAATACAACCCATAAAGTTGGTTGTTTAAGAGAAAAACTAAAGTTAATTATGTTGAATTTATTTTCATCTTTTGCTAGTTTAATTATTTCAAATAATCCTCCATCAATAAAGTCAAATAAGTACAATAATGATACTGCAATTCCAGTTAATAAAACAAAAACTTGAATCACATCTGTCCAAATAACAGCTTCAATACCACCAATAAATGTATAAAATAGGCTAATAAAGCCCATTGTCATTATACAAAAAAAAATATTTAAATCTAAAACTAGGTTTAATACCAATGATGGTAAAAAAAGTACGATTCCAATTCTTCCAATTTGAAAAATGATGAAACAAAAAGCACCAATTAATCTAATTGATATATTAAACCTTTTCTCCAAAAATTCATATGCTGTTGAAATATTTAATTTTCTGTATTTTGGTAAAAAAAAGAAAACTATTATTGGTGTTATTATTAAAATTGAAATATTAAATATAAAGTAAGACCAATCAGTAGCATAAGTTTTAGCTGGGATAGCTAAGAAAGTTATTGGACTAAGAACTGTACCAAAAATACTAAGTCCAGCAGCCCATGATGGAATTCTCTGACCACCATTAAAGTAGTCATTTATAGTTTTTTGTTTTTTTGAAAAAAAAAATCCCAAATAAAATAAAACTAACAAGTATACTATAATGATTATGTATGCTGAAAAATCAAGCATTTTTATCTAGAAGATTAGATTTGATTTTAATTTTCTTAAAGATTTTTCTAATTCTTTAATTTGCTTTTCAGATATTTTCTTTAATGGAGATCTGCAATATCCACAATCAATACCAGTTAGCTTCATTACTTGCTTTCCACCAACTATAGGGCCATAATATTTAAGCACAAGTGAAATTGACTCTAAGGCAACTATACTTTTACTCATTACATCATCAATTTTTTTATTTCTATGACTTTCAATAATAGAGTTAAACAACAATCCCATATAATTATAATTGCTCCCAACAAAAGAATCGACTCCTAGGCTTAATGCAGATAAAAATAATTCGTCTTGGCCAAAAAAAATATTCCATTTTCCATTATCAATTTTAAGGCAATCTTTAAGTTCGACTAAATCGTTGTGAGTAAATTTTATTCCTGCAAAATTTTCAATTTTACTTTTTGAAAAATTAATCATTTCAGACATTGAAAAATTTAACCCGGTTACTGAGGGAATATGATAGTAATAAAATGGGATTTTAGGTGCACTATCAGCTATTATTTTACAGAAATCAACAACATCATTTATATCATTGGGTTTTAGAAATACAGGACCAATAGAGCTAGTTCCAAAGGCACCAATTTTTTGTGCATGATTTGCAAGATCTGATGATTGAACAACTGATGTAGTACCTACATGAACAATTATTTTGAAGTCCTCACTTTGATATTTAACCCACTCCTCAGCTATTTTTTTTCTTTCATCATTTGTTAAAAACATTCCTTCTCCGGTAGTTCCACAAATAAATACACCTGATAAACTATCTTTTTTAAGTTTTTTAGCATATGACGAAATTTTATTTAAATCAATTTCCCCACTACTTTTCATTGGTGTATATGGAGCAGCAATTAAACCCTTAATTTTTTTAAACATACCTCAATATAAGTTATTTTTTAATATTATCATTTTAGGGCTAATTGATAGAAAAACAAGTTCTTCATATGGATGTTTGACACCTCTTTCATAAAAAATTCCAATATTTCCATTAGCAAGTCTAGACAAACAAGAATAAGCTGCCGGACCTGGATAAATCAAAACTGAATTTGCCCAAGTTTTGCAATCATCATAGCTAACTTTAACAGTCATATTGGATCTGCCATTTGGAACAGAAGGATTCGAGAAAAGGTGAATGTTATTACCATTATAAAGACCGTAATTAATAATACTTGCCTGACACTTAGATTCTACAAGGCTTAAATCATGTTTAATTTCAGACCAACTTGAACCACCATTATTGCTTACAGCTATTGCTCTACTATTCTTATCATTGTAAGATCTCATATTTATTAAAAGGTTTCCATCCGCAATTTCTACTAATTGACTTTCATTACATCCAGGTTTTATTGATTCACTTATACTCCAAGTTTCACCATTATCATCAGAATAAATACTATGAGCACCATAATTATATGGTCCATTTCTAATATTCCCATTTTTATCATCATAACTGTGATTAGCTGGTACTATCAGTCTACCTTTATGTGATCCATTTTTAATTTGAATACCTATACCAGGACCAGTTGCATACCATCCCCATTCATCGTTAGAGCAGCAATCTGCAATATTTTTTGGCTTTGACCAGGTCAAACCATCATCGTCAGAGTATGAAAGATATGGCACTCTTTCAGAAATACTTGTTTTTTTAATTATTTGAGTTTCATCATCCTTTCCGTTGTTCCATGTCATGAATAACCATATTCTTCCAGTTGTTTCATCTTGAACTGGTGTTGGATTACCACAAGTATTAAATTTATCATCCCAAACAACTCTAGATTTACTCCATGTTTTACCATTATCATAAGACCTTTTAATTAGGACATCAATATTACCTGTATCTCCAGCTTCTCTACCTTCACAAAATGCGAGAACTGTTCCATTTTTTGTTGTTATAATTGATGGAATTCTGTAATTTTTATATTTCCCCTCACCCTGTTTCCAGAGAACGGTTTGATTTACATTTACAGGTATTTCATAAATATTATTAGATAGGTAAATAAGTAGTGATAAAATAAATAAACTCATAAGCAAAAGTTGCGGAGAGACAGGGATTCGAACCCTGGCATCACTTACGTGATGACAGATTAGCAATCTGCTCCATTACCACTCTGGCACCTCTCCTATTAATACAAATTTAGTTTTTATAAATTATTTTGCAACATACAATAAATATAACTTATTTTGGATATTCAACTCGAAGATTATAAACATTAATAAGCTTATTTACAAATACATTTTTAACTTTCTCAATTTCAACTAATGATATATTAGATTCAGAAAATTGTTTGTCAATAAGCTGGTTGTCTATAATATCATTTACAAAAGAACTTAAATATTCGATTGATGGATTTTTAATACTCTTAGATGCAGCCTCGACGGAATCAGCCATCATCAAGATTGCCGTTTCTTTACTAAAAGGTTTAGGTCCATCATATTTGTATTTAGATTCATCAAATGGTTTATTTTTTTCTTCTGCTTTTTTTAAAAAATAATATACTCTTGAGGTTCCATGATGAGTTTGTATGAAGTCAATAACCCTTGATGGAATTTTATTTTTTTTTGCAATTTCAACACCATCTTTAACATGGTTTAAAATTATTTGGGCACTTTTTTCAGGACTTATCCTATCATGTGGGGAATCTTCAGATAATTGATTTTCGGAAAAAAAAAGTGGATTTTTAATTTTACCAATATCGTGATAAAGTGCTCCTACTCTAATCAACAAAACATTTGCGTTTATCTCAATTGCAGCTGCTTCAGCAAGATTTGCAACTTGAATGGAGTGATTAAATGTACCTGGTGCTTTATCTGATAAATCTCTTAATAATTTTGAGTTAGTGTCTGATAATTCTAACAGTGACACATCAGAAACTAAATTAAATATCTTTTCATACAAATAAAGAAGGGGTTGAACAAATAATGTAGCAAGCCCATTAATTATAAATAAGCCAACAGTTAAAAATGATATTTCTGAAAAATTTCCCTCCTGAATAATATGAAATGACATGTAACTTAAAACATAAACTAATACAATTTGAAACACCGAAATAAAGAGGTTGGCTCTTATATATAAATCTGAAACAGATAAGACGGCTACAACACCAACTAAAGACTGTAAAAAAATATATTCAAAACTGTTTGGAACTATAAATCCAAGAAGGAGAAGCGTAACAAAATGGGTGAACAAACCCAATCTAGCGTCAAAAAAAGATTTAATTATTAAAGGTAATATACAAATTGGTGAGGCATAAACATATTTAAGATCAAAATTTAAAATTCCTGTAGTAATTACTATCATTAAAACTATATTGAACAAGACAAAAGTCAATTCCTTATTATTGTTAAAGATTGATTCATAATACTTTTTAATAAACAAAAACAATAAAAGAAATAATATTAATACGAGTAAGGCATAACCAAAAATTACTAAAAATTTATTTTTAGAATTTACAGTATTTAATTCATACTCTTTTTTTAATGAAATTAGTTTTAAATATTTCTCACCCTCAATAATCTCTCCTTGAGAAATTATCAAAGAACCTGAAAGAACTGCACCTCTTGTTGGGGAAATACTTAAAAAAGAATCATTTAAAAACTTTTCACTAAAATTTTCATTTAATACCAAATTTGGTCTTACTATTTCAAAAAAAAGATTCAAATAAAATTCAAATAATTTTTCTAATTCTAATTTATATAATCTTTTTTGTAAATATTTTGATAAATTATCGATATAAAACAATTGATTGAAATCGACTTCATTTTCAAAGTTATTTTTGATTATAGAAATATTGTTCTTTGGGTTAATACTGATTTCATCTGAAAGTACTCCATTGTAATAAATTTCATCTAAAATTTTAAGACCTAGATCAAAATATATTGATCTTTCAGATTTAGGAATATCGTCATAAAAATAATTGTCAAACTTATTTTCATAATCTTCAAAAACATCACTTCTAACTTCATCAACTAAATCAAAATAAATTGTAGAGTTTAATTCAATATTTTTTTTCTCTTGATTAATTTCATCTTCTGTTTTTGATATGGGAAAATCAAAAGGAGCATACAGATTTTCATAATTCCAAATTGCACCTTTTTTTAAATCATATTTAAATTTAGTTTGGGATGGAAAAAAATACAAAACAGTAATAACTGAAAATAAATACAGTGAAATCTTTATAATAATTTGCTTATTTACTTTGTAAAACTGATACATAAATGGACTATAAAATTATTTTTTGAAGTTATGTAAAAACAAAAAATAGAGACTTATTCAGATATAGAAAAATTAATTAAGTAATTCTCTCATCTTTTTGAAACCATCATTATCTCCTAAAACACCATAAATATTCATTAATGTCCTTATGGCTTCTTCATTATTTTTGTTAATTTCAATTAGAGATTTTAGAATTGGCACACATTCCTTAAAAATGCCCTCTCTTTCTAAAGTTAACTTATCATATTTAATATTATCGGCTCTTGAATTTCCAAGCTTGTCCATTTCTTCTCTGATCCTAACATCTTTCTCTAAAATCAAAGCAACTAAATTTAAGTATGAGCTTTCAAATTTAGGTTCAAGTTCAATAGCTTTATTGTAAAATTCAATTGCATTATTTTTTTCTCCTAATTCAGCAGTAACTACACCAAGGTTATAATATAAATTTCCGTTGCTAGGGTCTTTTTCAATAGCCTCAGTAATTAAATTTTTAAATTTTTCTTTGTCACCTGATTCAATATAATAATTAGCTTCTGTGATTATTAAATCCACATCTTCAGGATTTTCATTTCTTGCATCTTTAATTGCAGCAATAGCTTTTTCTTTATCTCCAAGTTGATTATATATCAAAGCTATATTTTTGACAATTTCAGGAAATCTTGAAGGAGTATCATTAGATCGAGGATTTTCATACTCAGGTGTTTTAGACAAAATCTCCATTTCTTCTTTGCTACTTACGGGAACTTCATTGCCTGTGGCTACCTCAGTAATAAAATATTCAGTTATGATACCGGTATATTTTTTTTCTTTTAAAATCAAATAATAATTCAGGGCTCTTTGATAATCATTATCATTTACAGAATTAGAAGCGGCAAAATATAAGTAATCTATATTTTTATCAACGTCCAATAAGTATGCAATGTAAAGTTTATCTACAGAGTCCTTATATTTTTTTTCATTAGAATCAACTATAGCAGAGTTTACACAATCTGCTTTTAAAAGTTCAGCCTCAACTGGATAATCTTTGGATAAAGAAGGAGTATTTTTAACCAACAAAAGCCGATCAAATGCATTTTGAAATTTTTTTAAATTTCTATAAGTCTTAGCTAATAAAAAATTAAACTGACCAATTAATTTAGAATCAGATTCACTAAAAAGATTTTGATTATCTAGTAAAACTTTTTCAACCTCTTCATATTGAGCATTAGAAAAAAGTTTTTTTGCATTTCTTAGTTCTTTTTTTTGGGAAAAAGAAAAAGACACAAAAAGAAACATGTACAAAAAGATTAAGTATCTCATTTTTAAAATTTTACTGCAAAATAAGTAAAATTTTACTCTTCATATGTTTCTTCTCGGTTTATTTTGTCACCTTCTTCTTGATCTTTCATTACTTTAGCTACTGCAGCTATTGCTCCTTCTTCCTTTATTTTTACTAATTTAACTCCTTGAGTTGCCCTTCCCATAACTCTTAAATCTGAAACACTCATTCTAATTGCAACTCCTGATTTCTTTATTATCATTAAATCGTCCTCATCACTAACATTCTTTAGAGCCACAAGATTTCCAGTTTTCTCGGTAATTGATATAGTTTTTACACCTTTTCCTCCCCTATTTGTGATTCTGTAGTCCTCTAAACTTGACCTTTTACCGAATCCATTTTCTGAAACTACTAATATATCTGAGTTAACATCACTTACTGATACCATTCCAACAACCTCATCGGATTGATTTTTTAGTTTAATACCTCTAACTCCAGAAGCTCCCCTTCCTAAGGGTCTAGTTTTATCTTCTTCAAATCTGATTGCTTTTCCTGATTTTACTGCCAAAACAATTTGACTATTTCCGGTTGTCAATTTTGCTTCAAGAAGCTCATCGTCTTCTTTTATATTTATGGCATTTATTCCATTTGATCTTGGTCTAGAGTATTTCTCTAGTGATGTTTTAACAACTTGACCTTTTTTTGTAGCCATAATAACATAGTGACTATTAATGTAATCATTATCCTTAAGGTCTTGAGTATTTATGAAAGCCTTAACTTTATCATCTTGTTCAATATTAATTAAATTTTGAATTGCCCTGCCCTTTGAGGTCTTTGAGCCCTCTGGAATTTCATAAACTCTCATCCAAAAACACTTTCCTTTTTGAGTAAAAAACAACATGTATTGATGATTAGTTCCTACAAATAAGTGTTCCAAAAAATCTTCATTTCTAGTCGTAGTTGCTTTTTGTCCAACTCCACCTCGATTTTGTAGTTTATACTCGGATAGTGATGTTCTTTTAATATAACCTGCATGAGATATAGTTACAACAACTTTTTCGTTGGGTATCATGTCCTCAACACTAAAATTACCTCCAGTGTAATCAATAATAGATCTTCGTTCGTCTCCATATTTATCTTTGACAACCGTGAGTTCCTCTTTAATAATATCCATTCTTAAATCTTTGTTTGACAATATATTTTTGAGTCTTTCTATTGTTTTATTTAACTCCTCAAATTCATCTCTTAATTTCTCCTGTTCAAGACCTGTTAATTGTCTTAATCTCATTTCTACAATTGCCTTTGCTTGTATTTCTGTAAGTTCAAATTGATCTTGCAAGCTTTTTTTAGCTGATTCAGTATTTTGTGATGATCTAATAAGCTCGATAACTCTGTCAATATTATCAGAAGCTACAATTAATCCTTTTAATATATGCGCCCTTTCCTCTGCCTTTTTTAACTCGTATTTAGATCTTCTTACGACTACGTCGTGTCTATGTTCAACGAAGTTACTTATAAGTTCTTTTAAATTTAACAACTTCGGTCTTCCTTTAACTAAGGCAATACTGTTAACACTAAAAGATGATTGTAATTGAGTGAACTTATAAAGCTTATTTAAAACTATATTGGGTATAGCATCTCTCTTTAGAATGTAAACAATTCTCATTCCTTTTCTGTCAGACTCATCTCTTATTGATGATATCCCCTCAATTTTTTTTTCATTTATTAATTCAGCTGTTTTTCTTATCATATCAGCTTTATTGGTTAAGTAGGGTATTTGATCAACTACAATACATTCTCTGTTATCAATTTCTTCAATTATGGCTCTACCCCTAATAACAACTTTGCCTCTTCCAGTCATAAAGGCCTCTTTAACTCCGTCATAACCATATATTATTCCACCTGTGGGAAAATCTGGAGCTTTAACAACCTTTATCAAATCTTCAATTTCAACATTATTATTACTTATAAAAAGATTAATACCGTCAATAACCTCTGATAAATTGTGAGGTGGAATATTTGTTGCCATACCAACTGCAATTCCAGACGCCCCATTTATTAATAGTGTAGGTATTCTAGTTGGTAAAACGGTAGGTTCATAGATAGTATCATCAAAATTTAATTCTTGATCAACAGTTTCTTTATCAATATCTGCTAAAATATCCTCAGATATTTTTTGCATTCTCGCCTCTGTATATCTCATTGCAGCTGGACTATCACCATCTACAGAACCAAAATTACCTTGGCCGTCTACTAGTAAATACCTTAAACTCCAATCTTGAGCCATTCTAACCATTGCATCATAAACTGATGTGTCGCCGTGGGGGTGATATTTACCCAAAACATCACCAACTATTCTAGCTGATTTCCTGTAGGCTCCTCCAGATCTTATTCCTAACTCATGCATGCCAAATAAAACTCTTCTGTGTACAGGTTTTAATCCATCTCTCACATCTGGCAAAGCACGTGACACAATGACAGACATTGAGTAATCAATGTAGGCAGACTTCATTTCATCCTCAATGTTAATAGGAATAAGCTTTTCGTTATCTAGCATAATTATATATTATATTGCTAAAATATGCATTATAACTATCATTTATTAGGATATATATAGTTTTTGTCACATATTTTATTAACATTATAATTTTAAAAATTTATTAATAAAAAACATTTATCAAACTTTGTAATATTATTTTTTTTTTGTCTATTAGCTTAAATGAATTATTATTTGGAACGATTTTTGAACCAGTCTGAATAAATCTTTGTTATGGATGATAATTTTTCACCTCGAGTTAAAGATGTAATTACTTACAGTAAGGAAGAGGCTTTACGTTTAGGTCATGATTACATTGGTACTGAACATTTGATGCTTGGTATATTGAGGGATGGTGGTGGTAAAGCTATCTCAATTTTAAACTCAATTGAGGTGGATCTTGATAACCTTCGCAAGAAAGTTGAAATTCTAAATCCTGCTATTATTGATTCAACTTCAATAGAAAATTCTAAGAAAAATCTTCACTTAACACGTCAAGCAGAAAGAGCGCTTAAGACAACTTTTTTAGAGGCTAAATTATTTCAAAGTGATTTAATCAACACTGCTCATCTTCTTTTATGTATCCTCAGAAATGAAAATGATCCCACAACAAAACTCTTAATTAATTTAGACATTAATTATGACTTAGTCAAGGAACAATTTAAGCTTATGTTGGCAAACGATTCAGAGTATGAAGACATTTCCTCTTCATCTTCTTTTCCAGATGAAAAGGATTCCAATGACTCTACTAATAAATCAAACCCTTTTACAACTTCTAGTGAATCAGGAAAAAATAAAAAATCTAAAACACCTGTTCTTGACAACTTTGGTAGAGATGTGACTAATCTTGCTGAAAATAACGAGCTTGATCCTGTTGTTGGGAGAGAAAAAGAAATTGAAAGAGTTTCTCAAATTCTTAGTAGAAGAAAAAAAAATAATCCTCTTTTAATTGGCGAACCAGGTGTCGGAAAGTCTGCAATTGCAGAAGGCCTTGCTCTAAGAATTGTACAAAAAAAAGTTTCGAGAGTTCTTTACGGAAAAAGAGTTGTAACACTTGACTTAGCCAGTCTTGTTGCAGGAACTAAATACAGAGGTCAATTTGAGGAAAGGATGAAAGCCGTAATGAATGAAATTGAAAAAAATGATAATATAATACTATTTATTGACGAAATACACACTATTGTTGGTGCAGGTGGTGCTACTGGAAGCTTAGATGCATCGAATATGTTTAAGCCTGCTCTAGCTCGAGGAGACATCCAATGCATCGGTGCAACAACACTTGATGAATATAGACAAAATATTGAAAAAGATGGCGCACTTGAAAGAAGATTCCAGAAAATTATTATCAAAGAAACTACAGTTGAAGAAACATACGAGATTTTAAAAAATATTAAAGATAAATATGAAAACCATCATAATGTAACTTATACTAGTGATGCCTTAAAAGCCTGTGTTGACTTAACAAAAAGATATGTTACTGATAGATTTCTTCCTGATAAAGCTATTGATGCTCTAGATGAGGCTGGATCAAGAGTTCACATCAACAATATGAATGTACCTCAAAATATTATTAAATTAGAAAACGACCTTGAGAGTATTATTAAATTAAAAAACTCTGTTGTAAAAAAACAAAAGTACGAAGAGGCTGCTAGACTGAGAGATGATGAAAAAAGAATTGAAAGAGATTTGACATCAGCTCAAAATGAATGGGATGAACAATCTAAATTAAATAGAGTTAAAGTAGATGAGTCCCATATAGCTGAAGTTGTATCGATGATTAGTGGTGTTCCTGTTAGCAAAATTTTCAATAAAGAAAAAAGTAAGCTCTCAAAATTGAATAACATAATTGGAGATAAACTTATTGGTCAAAAGAGCGCCATTGAGAAAGTTGTTAAGGCTATCCAGAGAAATAGAGCTGGTTTAAAAATCGTTGAAAAGCCAATTGGGTCATTCATATTTCTTGGTCAAACTGGTGTTGGAAAGACTCAGCTAGCTAAAATTCTTGCAAACGAAATTTTTGAATCAGAAGACAATTTGATTAGAATTGATATGAGTGAGTACATGGAAAAATTTGCTGTTTCAAGACTAATAGGTGCTCCTCCTGGATATGTTGGATATGAAGAAGGAGGACAATTAAGTGAAAAAGTTAGAAGAAAACCCTACTCTGTAATTCTATTAGATGAAGTAGAAAAGGCTCATCCTGATATTTTTAACATGCTATTACAAGTACTTGATGAAGGTTTTCTAACAGATAGTCTAGGCAGAAAAATAAACTTCCAAAATACAATCATTATTATGACATCAAATATTGGAGCGAGACAGATAAAAGATTTTGGAACTGGTGTTGGTTTTTCAACTAATTCACAAAAAGAGCAAAATAATGATATTGAAAAAGGTATTATTCAGAATTCTCTAAAAAAAACGTTTTCTCCTGAATTCTTAAATAGAGTTGACGAAATTGTTGTTTTTAATTCTTTAGAAAAAAATGATATCAGAAAAATTGTTGATATTGAAATTTCTAAATTAGTTGATAGAGTCACAAATTTAGGTTATAAAATATCTGTTACTGAAAAAGCAAAAGATTTTATTTGTGAAAACGGTTACGATAAGAAAAATGGAGCAAGACCTCTTAACAGAGCAATTCAAAAATTTATTGAAAATTTAATTGCTGAAGAAATTGTTAACAACAAGATTAAAGAGGGCGATATACTTAATATTGACCATTTAAAGACAGATAATTTTTTAACTTTAATTTCAAAAAAAAATAAAAAAAAGACTGATTAATTTTTAAAAATATTTTTTTACAACTATTTTTGTAATATGATTTGCAATCTTTCTCTAGTCAAGCAACCTTTGTTTGCAATTAACAATCAAACACACACAACCCTTTAGGGGGTAATTCACTATTTTTTATAAATATTAATAAGTAATATAAAGTTTAAAACCAATGTTTTATACTTTAGCTAAATAATTTTTAAAATTATAATATGAAGGTCTTAAAATTTGGTGGAACATCAGTAGCTAACTCAAAAAGCATAAAAAAAGTTATTGAAATTATTTCAAAGCAAAAAAGTAAATCAATTATCGTTGTATCAGCACTTTCTGGGGTTACTGACTTATTATTGGATGCTATAAATTCTTCAAAAAAAAATAAAAAGTCATTTGTGAAATTTCTAAATAAAATTGAAGAAAAACATCTAAAACTTATATCAAAGTCCTTAAAAATAAATAAACAAAGTGAATCAATTAGTTTTTTAAAGCAAAATATTAATGAAATTGAATCCATACTAGAAGGTATCGAACTTTTAGGTGAATACTCACCAAAAATACTATCAAGAGTATTATGTTATGGTGAAATACTTTCCAGTAAAATTATTTATGAAATCATTAAACAACAATTAAAAGATATAAGTTTGATTGATTCAAGAAAAATAATTACAACAATAAGTCACGACAATAAAAATATTGTTGATTGGAAAAAGACAAAAGATAATTTTAATAAAAAAATAAAAAAAATTGATTCAAAATTCATTTTAGCTCCAGGATTTGTATCATCGAATAGTGAGGGTGAAGCTACTAATTTAGGAAGAGGGGGTTCAGATTACTCTGCATCTATTTTTGCTTCAATTTTAAAAGCTGATATTTTAGAGATATGGACTGATGTAAGTGGAATGTATACTGCTGATCCAAAAATAGTTTCTCAGGCATATCCAATCAATCAGTTATTATATTCTGAAGCAATGGAGTTGTCTCATTTTGGAGCCAAGGTTATATATCCTCCAACATTGCAACCACTAATTGAAAATGAGATTCCATTAATAATTAAAAATACCTTCAAACCAGATGATTTAGGAACTATAATAAAATCAAATAATTCTAAAAAATCCAATGTAATCAAAGGAATTAGTCATATTAGTAATATTTCATTAATTACTCTTGAGGGATCTGGCATGGTTGGAGTATCAGGTTTTTCAAGTAGACTTTTTAGCGCTTTAAATAAGGGGGATATTAATATAATAATGATCAGCCAAGCTTCATCTGAACAATCAATATGTATTGGAATTAATAGTAATCAAGCGGAATTTGCAAAAAGAAATATTGATAAAGAATTTGAATTTGAAATTTCATTGAAAAAAGTTAAACCTTGTTTTGTTGAAAGTAATTTAGTTAATATTGCCGTAGTTGGAGAAAAAATGAAAGACCATCAAGGAATCAGCGGTAAAATTTTTAGTTCACTTGGTAATAACAATGTTAATATAAGAGCTATAGCTCAAGGTGCATCTGAAAAAAATATTTCCTTTGTAATTAATAACAAAGATTGCAAAAAAGCATTAAATACATTACATGAAACATTTTTTGAGGAAAATATAAAGGAATTAAATTTATTTGTTGTTGGAGTTGGAAATGTTGGTGGTAAATTACTTGAACAAATATCAAAACAATACAAATATTTAATTGATGTTTTAAAGTTAAGAATTAAAGTGATCTCGGTATCTAACTCAAAAAAAACATATTCAAATAACGATGGCTTGGATTTAAAAAATTGGAGAAAGCTTTTAAAGTCTGGAAATAAAATGAATTTAAACTTACTCTACAATAATGTTAAAAAACTTAATTTAAGAAATAGCATTTTTATAGATAATACTGCTAGTGAAAAAATTTCTAATGAATATGAAAAGTATTTAGAAAGTAATATTGGTGTAGTAACTTGTAATAAAATTGCTTGTGCTGACAGATATAATAAATATTTAAATTTAAAGAATTTGTCTAGAAAATACGGAAGCCCATTTTTATTTGAAACAAATGTTGGCGCAGGTCTTCCAGTAATTGATACTTTAAATAATTTAGTTGATTCTGGAGATAGAATATTAAAAATACAGGCGGTTCTGTCTGGTAGTTTAAATTTTATTTTTAATAATTTTAAAAAACCAGACACTTTTCACAAAATTGTTCTACAAGCTAAAGAAGAGGGGTACACTGAACCTGATCCAAAAATTGACCTTAGCGGAGTAGATGTAGCTAGAAAAATTCTTATTCTTGCTAGAGAAAGTGGGATGAAATTAGAACTAGATCAAATTAAAATTGACTCATTCCTTCCTAAGGAATCAATTAATTCAAAAGATGAAAAAACATTTTTCGACTCATTGATAAAACATAAGAATATTTTTAATTTGTTATTAGAAAAAGCTGATAAAAATAATTCAAGATTAAAGTATGTAGCAGAACTTGAAAATGGTAAAGCAAGAGTTGGTTTAAATGAAGTTGAAAAAGGTCATGATTTTTATAATTTGAAAGGAAGTGATAATATTGTCCTTTTCTACACAAATAGATACTTTGAACAACCCCTGATTGTAAAGGGTGCAGGAGCGGGCGCAGATGTAACAGCTGCTGGAATTTTTGCTGATATAATAAGAATTGGTAAAAAATAAATTATGAATGAAATCAAAATATTTTCTCCTGCAAGTGTTGCAAATATTTCCTGTGGATTTGATGTTTTAGGAGTTTGCCTTAATAACATTGGTGATGAGATGATAATAAGAAAAACTAAAAAAAGAGGGATTACAGTTTCTAAAGTTCATGGAGATAAGGATATACCTCTTGATATTAAAAAAAATGTTGCCGCTATTTCTGCAGCATCACTTCTTAATAAAATTTCTGTAGATTACGGATTTGAGATTGAAATATTTAAAGGAATAAAATCAGGTAGTGGAATTGGAAGCAGTGCAGCAAGTTCTGCTGGATCAGTTTTCGGAATTAATAAATTGATAGACAATCCTTTTTCAAAAAATGAGTTAATCAAATTTGCAATGGACGGAGAAAAAAAAGCTAGTGGAACAGCTCATGCAGACAATGTCGCTCCTTTAATATATGGTGGTATAACTTTAATTAGATCAACCTCTGAAATCGATATAATTAGTCTTCCAACTCCAGAAAAATTATTTCTAACAATCATACATCCAAAAATTAAACTAAAAACTTCAGACTCAAGATCTATACTAAAACATAAAGTCTCCTTAAAAAAAACTATTAATCAAATGGCAAACTTAGGAGGATTTATAAGTGGACTTTACACGAATAATTTTAATTTAATTAAAAGATCTTTGGAAGATGTTATTGTTGAACCAACAAGATCTATTCTAATTCCTGAATTTTATAAAATTAAAAAGTCTGCTATTGATAACGGCGCCCTTGGTTCAGGTATTGCCGGATCTGGCCCATCGGTTTTTGCGATTGTAAAAGGTGAAAAAAAAGCTAAGAAAATTGGAAAAGCCATGTCAGAAGTTTTAATAAAAATAGGACTAGAATTCAACTTACATATATCCAAAATAAATAAAAATGGTATAAAAGTACTCTCAAAGAAATGAAATTTAAAAGTCTTAATAACAATTCAAACAAAGTTAATTTTTTAGAGGGAGCAATAAGAGGTCTTGCTCCAGATAAAGGTTTATATTTTCCCGAAAGAATAAAATTGATTGAAAAAAGTTTTTTTGATTCAATTTATAAGTTAGGAGATCATGAAATAGCCAAAAAAGTAATTAGTCCATTCATTGGAAATGTTATTGACGAACCATCTCTTGATAAAATTATTGAAGAAACAATTTCATTCCCTTTTCCATTATTAAACATTGAAAAAAATATCTATTGTTTAGAGCTCTTTCATGGACCAACTTTAGCTTTTAAAGATATTGGAGCAAAATTTATGGCAAAAACAATCGAATATGTTATCAAAAAAAATAATTTAGGAAAAATAACTGTTTTAGTAGCTACATCAGGAGATACCGGTGGGGCAGTTGCTAAAGGATTTTGTGGAATTAATGGTGTTGAAGTAATAATTCTGTATCCAAAAAACAGGGTAAGTAAAATACAAGAGAAACAACTAACTACATTAAATGGAAATGTAACTGCAATTGAAGTATCTGGTTCATTTGATGATTGTCAAAATATGGTAAAAAGAGCTTTTATTGATAATGATATAATTAAAATAAAGAAACTAACATCAGCAAATTCAATAAATATAGCAAGATGGTTACCTCAAATGTTTTACTATTTTTTAGCATTCAAAAAATTAAAAAAGTCAAATTCTATAACTTTTTCAGTGCCTAGTGGAAATTTTGGAAATATTTGCGCTGGACTTCTTGCAAAAAAAATTGGCCTTCCAATTAAAAATTTTGTCGCAAGTACAAATATTAATGATGTTATTCCTAAATTTATTTCAACAGGGAAATTAATTCCAAAGAAATCCAAAACTACAATCTCTAATGCCATGGATGTTGGTGATCCAAGTAATTTCATAAGAATTTTAAATCTTTATGATTCTAATTACACTGAATTGAAAAAAGATTTTTTTAGTTACAGCTTCACTGATAGTGAAACAAAAATTGTAATAAAGAAAATTTATGAAAAATATGGATATATACTTGAACCTCATGGAGCGATTGGATATTTGGGATTGAAAAAAAATATTGAAAAAAATCACGATGATATTGGTGTTTTTTTAGAGACAGCTCATCCAATTAAGTTTAGTGAATCAGTTGAAAAAATAATTAATAAAAAAATAGTAATTCCTGATAGAATAAAAAAAGTTTTAGAAGGTGAAAAAAAAACTGTTGAAATTAGTAATTATGACGAATTAAAAAACTTTATTATGAAAAACTAACTCATGAGAAAAACAGTTTTAAATTCTATTCACAAAGACCTTGGAGCTAAAATGATCAATTTTTATGAATTTGAAATGCCATTGTATTACGACAGTATTAGTAATGAGCATAAAAAAGTAAGACTTGACTGTGGATTATTTGATATTTCTCATATGGGAGAATTCTTTGTCTTTGGGAAAAATTCTTTTGAACTACTTCAGAAAATTTGCAGTAACGACATATCAAAACTTTCTGTGGGTAAAGCACAATATAATTATTTGCCAAACTTTAAAGGTGGAATAATTGATGATCTGATTGTTTATAAAATTGAGAATGACAAGTACATGTTGATTGTTAATGCATCAAACATTGAAAAAGATTTTAATTGGATTAATGAAATAAATAAAAAATTTAAATCTGAATTATTAAATTTATCTGATGAGTATTGCCTTTTTGCATTACAAGGACCCAAATCAATTTCAGTTCTTAAAAATTTAACAAAAGCTAAATTAAACTCAATGGATAATTATTCTAACAAAGTAATCAATCTTGCTGGTATCGAAAATATTTTTATATCCTCAACTGGCTATACGGGTGCTGGTGGGTTTGAAATTTTAGTTAAAAATAGTAATGCAAAATTTCTTTGGAACAAAATACTCGAGGTTGGTGAATCAATTAAAATAAAACCAATAGGTTTGGCTGCAAGAGATTCACTAAGAATCGAAATGGGTTACTGTCTATACGGCAATGAAATTGATGAAAATAGAAATCCTTATGAAGCTGGCTTAGCTTGGATAACTAAACCACACACTAAATTTGTGAATTACAATGGGCTTTTATTACAAAAAGAAGGTCAAAAACATAAATTGATTGGTTTTAAGTTAAATGAAAAAGGTATACCAAGAAGTGGATTTAAAATATTCAATAATAATTATTTAGAAATTGGATATGTAACCTCTGGTACATTTTCTCCTTTCTTAAGGAATGGTATAGGTTTAGGATATATTGATTTTAATCAAAATCAAAAAGAAATTTTTATTGAAGCAAGAGGAAAAAAAATTCCAGCTACAATATGCAAATTACCATTTGTAAAGAGAGAACATTGAAGAAAATTTTAATTTTAGGTGCAAGTGGATTCATAGGACATTCAATTCACAAAGAATTAAGTAAATATTATAATACTTATGGCACTTATTGCACAAATAAATTATTTGAAATTAAAAATAATTTTCAATATCATGATATAGCCTCATCTAACTTAAATAGTTTAATTACAAGAATAAAACCAAATTTGATAATTTCTTGCCTAAAAGGTCCTTTCTCATTACAAATTAAGACTCATGAATTAGTTATTGAATATGTGAAAAAAAATAACTGCAGAATTATGTTTATTTCCTCATCAAATGTTTTTGATGCTTTTGAACATTTTCCCTCATACGAATATGACAAAACTTTATCTAAAAGTAAATATGGTAAATTCAAATCAAAAATTGAAAATTTAATTTTAAAATTAAACCCAGCTAAATATGTAATAATTAGATTGCCAATGGTTTTTGGAATCAAATCTAACAGAAATAAAGAAATCAAATTACTGATAAAAGAAAATAAACCAATTGATGTATATCCAAATACAATTGTCAATATTAATTGTGATATAATTTTAAGTCAACAAATAAACTATATAATAAATAAAAACTTGAGTGGAATTTTTCATTTAGGAACTAAAGATCTTATTAGTCACTTTGACTTAATAAAAAAAATTGTTGGAAATATAAATATTGGTGTGAAGTTTAAACATATATATACAACTAATAATTTAAGATATTTAGCAGTTCTTCCAAAAAAAAATTGTTTACCCTCTCATTTATATCCCACCTGTGAATCTATAATAAATTCTTTTTCTTTAAATTTTAATATTTACAAGTAAAATGGGGAGAGCATTCGAGTTTAGAAAATCAAGAAAACTTAAAAGATGGTCTACAATGTCAAAATCTTTTACAAAACTTTCAAAAGAAATTCAAATTTCAGTTAAAGAAAATGGTCCTTCTCTTGAATCTAATTCCAAATTGAGAGCATTAATTCAAAATGCGAAATCAATTAATATGCCAAAAGAAAATATCGAAAGGGCTATAAATAAGAGTGCTAATAAAACTAAAGATAATCTTAAAAAAATTTTTCTTGAGGGTTACGGACCTTTTGGGATTGCAATTTTAGTTGAAGCAATAACTGACAATAATAACCGAACTGTTGCAAACATAAGAAGCTATTTCAAAAAAGAAAATGGGGAACTTAGTAAGTCTGGCTCAGTTGATTATTTATTTAATAAAATTGTTTACTTTGAAATTTCAAACAATGCAATAGATTTAGAAAAAATTGAATTAGAATTAATTGACTTTGGACTATTAGAAATTATTTCAAAAAAAAAATATTCAACAATAATTGGCTCTTATGAAAATTTTAATTCATTACAATTAGAACTTGAAAAAAGAAAAGTTGAAATCATTAATTCAGGATTTGATAAAATTCCCAAAAATTTAATTTCAATTGATGAAGAAAAAAAGAATTTGATTGTTAAATTAATAAATATCATAGAAAATGATGAAGATGTTCAAAATGTTTATCATAATTTAAATATTTAAAAAAAAATTTGATAATTTACAGTAAGTTATTTATATAATCAGTAAAAATCTATAAAAAAAAAAAATTTGTAGATTTGCTTTAAATATTTTAAAATGAAAGTAGGAATTCAAGCGTTTTTATGGTTATTAATATTTTTCTTTAGTTATCAAATATATGATTCTATTAATGGACCAATCAATTTTAATAATGTGAAAAATGAAAGATATAAAAAAGTAATTAATAGATTAAAGGATATAAGAGTTTCACAAATTGCCCATAAAGATGTTAAAGGATATTATGCTAATAATTTTGATAGTTTAATAAATTTTATTGATAACGGAATTTTTACATTAATTGAAAAAAGAGATTCTTCTTATCTAGAGTATGATAGAACATACAGAATTGATATGTTAAAAGAGGTCATAGTTATTGATACACTTGGTTTTGTCAGTGTTAAAGATTCGCTTTTTAAAATGAATAATGATTATAAAATGATGTCTAAAATTCCAATTGAAGGAGTGGAAGAAAATTTTACAATAAACGCTGAGATAATTGACAAAAATGGATACAATGTTCCTGTTTTCGAAGTTAAAGTATCAAAAGATATTGTTTTGTTTGATCAAGATACCGATCTATTGAAAGAAGAAAACGAAACAATTTCAGTAGATGGCGTTAATGGTTCTGATATCGTTTTAGGTTCATTAACTGAGGTCAGCGTTAATGGAAATTGGCCCACCATATTTGATGCAACTCAATAATAAATATCTAAAATCTGATAGTTTATCCATTCAAATTTTTAAAAGTGGATTATTTTTTTGCACAAAAAAAGAAACCTATTTTTTTGATTTTAAAATTCTAAATTTTGATTCTATTTCTATCAAAAATTTCATTGAAAAAAATAAAATTGAGTTTGATTTTGTTGAAGTAATTCTATTTGATGAGAATTCAATAATAATTCCAGATGATTTTTTTGATGAAAAAAGAATTGAGAATTTAGTATCTACATCTATGCCCCTTAAGTCTGATTATTTAGTTTACGATAAGATTTTTGATACTAAACAAGTTGTATTATACTATCTTAAAAAAGAAAATAAAAAAATTATTAACGATTTTTTTCCAAAAGCTGAAATAAAGCATTTTACATCTCAATTGTTTAAGATATTAGCGAAATTTTCAAAAAATAACTACAAAAAAAATATGTACATAAATATAAGAGATATTTTTTTGGATATTTTTATATATCATTCTAATCAGCTATTATTTTTCAATACTTTTAATCACAAAACTATTGAGGATTTTCTATATTATGTTTTCTACGTTATTGAAATTCAAGGAATAAATCAAATAGAATCAAATGTGTTTTTTTTAGGTAAAAATGATAAATTTAATAAATATTATAATTCATTTTCAAAATTTTATAATTCTGCTAAATTTTTAAATTCACAAACAACTAATATTTCTCAAAATAATCATGAATGTCCTATGTTTTTAGATATTTTTGAATAATGAATATTATTTCTGGATCATTAAAAGGTAGAAAAATAATTTATGATAAAAAACTCAATGTAAGACCAACTACAAGTAAGTCTAAAGAAGGAATTTTTAATACATTGAACAATTTATATTACTGGAGCAAAATTAGAGTTCTAGATTTATTTTCTGGTTCAGGAAATATTAGTTACGAATTTGCTTCAAGAGGAGTGAAAAAAATTTATTGCGTTGATAATAATCATGACAATATCAAATTCATTAAAAAAACATCAATGGACTTGAAAATTGATTTAAATATTATAAAATATGATTATAAAAAATTTTTAAAAAAAAATGACGAAAAATTTGATATTATTTTTGCAGATCCACCTTATGATTATTCATTACAAAAGTTAACAGAAATTGTTGATTTAATCTTTAGTAAAAAAAGTGTTGCAAAAGGAGGAATTTTTCTGCTAGAACACAACGATAAAATTGAATTCTGCAACCATAATTTATTTTATTTGAAAAAAAAATATGGGTCAAACTGTTTTAGTTTTTTTAAAAAAAAAGGCAGACCATAAGCCGGATTCTGTATTATCTTATCATTTATCTAGACTCTTAATTACTTAAAAGCTCAAACCGTCTACCCTTTTACATTAAGCGAACAACCATAATAGTAAATATACTTGACGTTTCACCGTATAGAGTTTACATGATTTCACTACAGCATTACCTGTACATTCTTTCTGTTGCACTTGTCCTATTCATTTATGAATGACGGGTGTTACCCGCTATACTGTTCTGTGGTGTCCGGACTTTCCTCTTTAAAAAAAAGCGATAAGTGGTCTGCCACTGTAAATTTAGTTATTTTGTTAATAATTATAATTTAAAAATCTGTAAACATTTTTAAATTGATATTTCATTTTCATAAATTTACCTCGATGAATCAATTTAAAGTTTCTGCATTAAAATATAGACCAGTAAATTTTAATGAAGTTGTTGGCCAGGAGATAATCACAAAAACTTTGGAAAAAGCAATAGAAAAAAATCAACTAGCACAATCACTTTTATTTTGTGGTCCAAGGGGGGTTGGAAAAACAACCTGTGCTCGTATATTAGCGAAAAAAATTAATAAATTTAATTCCTCAAATAGTAGTAATCATTCATATAACATATTTGAATTAGATGCTGCATCAAATAATTCGGTCGATGATATAAGAAATCTAACTGAACAAGTTAGAGTTCCTCCGCAAATCGGAAATTTTAAAGTTTTTATAATTGATGAAGTACATATGTTGTCAACACCAGCATTTAATGCCTTTTTAAAAACATTGGAGGAACCTCCAAGTCATGCAATATTTATTTTAGCTACTACTGAAAAAAATAAGATAATTCCTACAATTTTATCAAGATGCCAAATTTATGATTTTAAAAGAATAAAAATCAAAGATATTGTATTAGTTTTAGAATCAGTTTCCAATAAACAAAATATAAATTTTGAAGTTGATGCATTAAATTTAATCGCCGAAAAAGCCGACGGTGCGATTAGAGATGCTTTATCTTTATTTGATCAGTTAGTGATTTCATGTACAAATAATTTAACTTTAGAAAATATTTCGAAAAACCTTAATGTAATTAGTAACAATATTTATTTTGATTTAACTGATGAAATATTAAAAAAAAATATTTCTGGAATTTTGATTAAACTTGAAAATATTGTTGAATTAGGATATGACTTATATGATTTAGTAATAGGAATGAATAATCATATCAGAAACCTCTTATTGTGTGCCGAAACTAATACAAGTTCTATATTTGAATTAAGTGAAAGTTTTAAAGAAAAATATTCAAATTATTCATCAAAGTTTGAAATAAATGTGTTACTGAATTTAATAGACATACTAACTGAATCTGAATTAAATTATAATAAAGCAAAAAATAAAAGAATTTTAGTTGAACTGACCTTTATGAAACTTGCCTCTTTTGATTACTTAGAAAAAAAAAAAAAAATAATACCAACTAGTTTTTATAAAAATTTCAACCCAAATAATATTGAAATAATAAATTCAAAAAAACCTAATAAAGATTTGGTTGCAGAAACAAATAAGGACTTTAAAAAAAAAGTAACTGAAAAAGAATCTTTTGAAAAAAAAAGGTTTTCAAAGTTTTCTTTATCAAGTGTTTTTGAAAAAAAGAATATATCAATTAATGATTTAAATACAGATAATGTTTCAAAGCTAAATCAAAAATTTTCCAAATCAGACCTTCAAAAATCATGGAATACTTTAATAAATGAAAAATCAAAACAAGGGGAAAAAAATATTGCCTCAATATTAAGATTAGGGAAACCTTTACTTCAAATTAATAATACTATAAAGTTTGAGGTTCCATCTGAATCAATAAAAATTGAATTAGAAAATAACATGAGTGATTTACTTTTTTTTTTAACAAATGACTTGAAAAATGATAATATAAAAATAGATTTTAAACTAAATGAAAAAATAATTACAAAAAAAGCTTATACTTTCGAAGAAAAATATAAAAAACTACTTAAGATTAATCCAAAAATTGATAAACTAAAAAAAGAATTTGGCCTTGATTAATTTTTTAATAGATTTTTATGAAGCAATTTTATCATTCCATCAGAAAGACCAATTTTCGGAACAAATACTTTGTTTGATCCGCACCACTTCAAGGATTTAATAAAAATTTCTAAAGCAGGTATAATAACATCTGCCCTATCTGTATTTAAATTATAATTATAAATTCTGTCATCAAAACTTATTTTTTTTAAATTTTCGTAAATAGTATTTAATTTAAATATAGAAATTGGGTCACCCTCTTTAATTTTCGCAATCTTAAAAACTTTATTAATATTTCCCCCAGAACCCAGAACAACAAGATTTTTTATATCTGAAGTATTTTTTTTAATCCAACTTTTAATATCAATCCAAATTTTAAAATTAACTGTCTCATTAATCATTCTAACTGTTCCAATTTTAAATGACTTTGAACAAATTCTCTTTTTATTTTTTAAAATGGTAAATTCAGTACTTCCTCCTCCTACGTCTATATATATATAGTTTTTTGACAAATTTAAATTATTATAGTTAAAAATATCAGAGTATGAAATGATTTCAGCTTCTTTTCTACCATCAATTATTTGGATTTTTATATTTAATTTATCTTTTATTTTTTTTACTATATACTCTGAATTATTGGCTTCCCTTAGTGCTGAGGTTGCACAAACCATATATTTTTTGACACCATGAATTTTCATTAATAATTTAAATGCCTTCATAGTTTTAAGGAGTTTTTTGATATTTGTTTTTGAAATCTCACCAACTGAAAAAGAATCTTCTCCAAGTCTAATCGGAACTCTTACAATTGAACTTTTAACATAAAACGTAGGATTATTTTTTTTTTCTAAAACATTAGATATTAAAATTCTAATAGCATTAGATCCAATATCAATTGCTGCATATTTACTAATTTTCATCTATTTTTTGAGAAAATATTTATTATAATAATTATATGTTTCTACTTGTGATCTGTTTTTTTTCTTATTATTTGAAACAAAAATATTTTGAGAATCAGTATTAATCAATCTAGCTTTAACATTATCGGTCCAACTAATATTAAATGTATCTATTATTTGATTCTGTAAATTTTCGCTATAAATAGGAAATGTAACCTCAACTCTGTTATCAAAGCTTCTTGTCATTAAATCAGATGAGGATAAATAGATTTTTTTATTTCCACCATTTTCAAAAATATATATTCTAGAATGTTCAAGAAATTTATCAATTACACTAATAACTTTAATATTCTCACTTAACCCATTTATGCCAGGAATCAAGCAACAAACTCCTCTTACTATTAAATCAATTTTTACTCCCGAACTGCTAGCCTCATACAATTTATCGATAATTTTATAGTTAGTTATACTGTTTAATTTCATTTTTATTCTTGCAGGTTTACCCTCTTTAAAATTATTGATTTCATTATCTATTAATTTTAAAAAGGTTGAATAGGTTGAATGTGGAGAAACAATTAAATGTTTATATTTTTTTATTTTAAAATTAACTTTTAAAAAACTAAAAACTTTATTTACTTCTTTTAAAATTTTTTGATTGAACGTAAACAATGTAAAGTCAGTATAAACTTTCGCAGTTGATTCATTAAAATTCCCTGTACTTAAAAAACCAAATCTTACAATTTTGTAATTGATCTCTTTCTCAATTACACAAATTTTACTATGTACTTTTAATCCAGGGACACCTAAAATAATCTCAACTCCAGCTGCACCTAAAAGCTCAGTGAATTTTATATTATTTTCCTCATCAAATCTTGCTTGTAATTCAATTTGGACAGTTACTTTTTTGCCATTTTTTGCTGCATTAATTAAAGAGCTTATAACATTTGATTGTTTGGCTAATCTATAAAGAGTGATTTTTATGGTTTTTACATCAGGGTCTAAAGCGGCATCCCTTAAAAATTTAACGACGTAAGAAAAAGTGTGGTATGGAGTATATTGTAAAAAATCATTTTTTAATAAGTATTTTAACAAATTTTCTTCAAGATTATAACCTCTAATATTTAATGGTTTATTTTTTTTATATAATAAATCATCTCTATTTAAACTTGGAAAATTCATATAATCTCTTCTATCATGATATCTCCCACCAGGTATTAAGCTGTCAAATGAAGATATACCTAGTTTATTTATAACAAACTCTAAGGCCTTTTTTGAAATATTCTTATCATAAACTAATCTAACAGGATCTCCTGTCAGCCTATCTTTAACACTCTCTGTAATTTTATTTATATAACTTTTACTTAAATCAGAATCAAAATCTAATTCTGCGTCCCTAGTAATTTTTACCATGTGACCAAATATATTTTTATAATTAAACATATTAAAAATCAAATGAAAATTGAATCTGATTAAATCATCTAATAACATTATATATTGAATATTATTTTTTTTTGGTAGAACAATAAATCTATCAATATCTTTAGGTATTTCAATTAAAGCATATAAATATTTTGAATCATAAGATGATTGATTTAACTCAATTTCAGCAACAAGAAAAGCTCTGTTATCACTAAAGTCTTGCTTAATTTTATTTGATAGGATAATTGTTACCAATGCAGGACTCACATTTCGAATGAAAAAATCGTTTAAAAAATCAAATTGATCAGAAACTACTTGTTTTTCGTTTATGAAAAAAATTTTTTCATTCTTTAATTCTTCTTCGATTGAATTGAGTATCGTCAAACTTTCTTTTTGTTTTTTTATTACAATAGATGTAATTTTTTCTAATAATTCTTTAGCTTCAGTACCTAATACTTTTTTTCCAGATTTACCCGAAAGTGCTATTCTTTGTACTGTAGCATATCTTACTTTAAAAAATTCATCAAGATTATTTGAAAAAATACCTAAAAACCTTAATCGTTCGAGTATAGGAACACTTTTTTCAGCAGCCTCCTGTAATACCCTTGAATTAAAATCAAGCCAACTTATTTCTCTGTTTATATATTTTGTTTTACTCATTTATAAACTTTTCCTGGTAATTTGAAAAGATTCTCCTTTTTTAATCCTACCCCATTTATTTTCATTAAAAGATATAGATACAATACTTGAAGTTGGCATATGAATAATTTCTTCATTTGAAAAAAAATTTGCAGCAGACGTAAATGCAGGATTATGACCAACTAAAACAACTTCATTTATTGAATCACTGAGATTATACACAAACTTAATAATTTCATCTACATTGAAAGTATATAATTTGTTATTAATTTTTATTTTATCGAATGTAAAATTAATAGATGAGGAAAATATTACACATGTGCTAATTGCTCTAACTGCGGGGCTTGTAATTATAAGTTCAACTGATTTAAAAATATTATTGAATTTTTTTCCAATTCTCAAAATATCATCAACTCCTCTCTGATTTAAAGGGCGATTAATGTCACTAACATCTGAGTCCCAAGACGATTTAGCATGTCTTAAAAAAAATATTTTTTTATTCATGGAGCCAATCTATAATTAATCCATTCACTATTTTCATTTAATACATACTCAATTCTATCATGTAGTCTATTGGGTCTTCCCTGCCAGAACTCGAAAATATTTGGCTTGACTATAAAGCCACCCCAAGAGTTTGGCCTTTTAACATTATTTTTTTTAAAACTCTTTATCTTGTTTTCAAGAAATAGTCTATTGGGTATAATTTGACTTTGTGGAGATATAATTGCCCCAATTCTACTTCCAAGTGGTCTTTCATTAAAATACTTTTCTGACTTTTCATCAGAAATTTTAAATGCATTACCAGTTATTAATATTTGTCTTTCAAGACTTGGCCAAAAAAAGGAAAGGGAAACTTTAGAATTAAGTTTTATTGATTCACCTTTTCTACTATTAAAATTTGTATAAAAAATGAATCCTTCAATACCAAATTCTTTTAAAAGAACTATTCTTGTCCTAGGGAAACCGTTAGAGCTAATTGTTGAAAGGCTCATTGCATTAGGTTCATCAATCAACTTATCTTTACAGGCATCATTGAACCATTTTTCAAAAAAATCAAATGGTATTTTTTCTATGTTTATATCGTCGATATATTTTTTTTCGTACGATTTCCTGAGTTTACCAATATCTTTATTTTTCATTAAAAATAATTTATTACAAAAATAAATTAAAATTCTAAAATTAAACCCTCATATGCAAGATCAACATTTTTGAAAATTTTAGAAGATTCATCAATAAATTTTTCTAGATTTTTATATCTAGAAGAAAAATGACCAAGTAGTAATTTTTGACAATTAGCCGCTTTTGCAATTTTGGCTGCATCAGATGCGGTGCTGTGTAATGTTTTTTTTGCTAAATCATTATCTATTTCAAGAAAAGTAGATTCATGATAAAGTAATGTTACGTTTTTTAATATACTTATTATTTCCTTATGATAACTTGTATCACTACAAAATGCATAACTAGTATTTTTTTTGGGTTCTAAAACCAATTCACGATTCTTTACTTTTGATCCATCGTTAAGAATAATATCCTCACCATTCTTAATTTTATTAAATTCAGTGAAATTAATTGAATGTTTTTTAATCTCATTCATATTAAGTTTTTTTTCCTTATGTTTTTCAACAAATAAAAATCCATTAGTATAAATTCTGTGTCTTAAGGGTATTGTTTTGACTTCTAATTGATCATTATTTAATATTAAAACACTTTTTTTTGATTCTAATTCATGAAAATTAATTTTAAAATCAGTCCAAGAATTCGAATATTTCAGTTGTAAATCAATTATTTCTTTTAAACCTTTGGGGCCAAATAAATTAAGATCATTTGATCTTCCATAAAGCCTAAAAGTACTGATTAACCCTATTAAACCGAAAAAATGGTCTCCATGTAGATGCGAAATAAAAATATTTTTTATTCTACTAAATTTAATTTTCATCTTTCTGAGTTGCATTTGAGTACCTTCACCACAATCAATCAAAATTAAATCTCCTCCAATTTCTAAAATTTGAGAAGTTGTATGGAAATTATTTCGTGGAGATGCTGAATAACATCCTAAAATAGTTAATTTCATAATTTATAAATATCTCTTTCAATTCTATCGAATTGAATTAAGTCCCTAGCTTCAACTAATGTAGGAGTAATTTTAAATTGGTCAAATTTAGACGAGCTAACAAAATCATTACAAACAATAACAAGAGATTTATTAAAATCTTTAATTTTTTTATCTAAAATTAATAATTCAGAATAAATCAAATTTAACAAAGCATTATCAATAATAATTATCCAATCATTTTTTTTATTTAAAAGAGTAGTGTTTTTGACAAAAAAATCTTCTTTGTACGAATTTTGATCAAAAAAAATTGTAAGAATATTGTCTGAATTTTGATTTTTCATTAAATTAAATTAAGAGTTTTGAGGCGAGTAAATATGTAATTGCCATTCTTATTGCAACACCATTTTGAACTTGATCTAAAATTACCGACTGATTAGAATCTGCAAGAGTAGATGAAATTTCAACACCCCTATTAATTGGTCCAGGATGAAGAATCACCAATTTTTTATTTAACTCGTTTAATTTTAATTCATCTAATCTATACAGGTTTGAATATTCTCGTATACTTGGAAAATATCTTTGATTCATTCTTTCATTTTGAATTCTAAGCACATTAATGGCGTCACACCATTTCAATCCTTTATTTAAATTAATTTCATAAGATACTCCCAATGTCTCGATATCCTTTGGAATTAAAGTTTTAGGGGCACACAACTTGACTTTGGCTCCTAATTTAACTAATAGTAAAATATTTGATAAAGCAACTCGAGAATGCATTATATCTCCCAAGATTAGTATTTTTTTATTAGTTAATTCTCCAAATTTCTCCATCAGTGAATATGCATCTAATAATGCTTGTGTTGGATGTTCATGAGTTCCATCACCAGCATTAACTATACAAGAATTTACTTTTTTTGATAAATATAAAGCTGATCCTGGAGCTGGGTGTCTTAGAACAATCATATCAACTTTCATTGCTAAAATATTTTTTACTGTGTCAACTAAATTTTCACCTTTAGATATTGAAGATTGATTAGCTGAGAAATTAATAACATCGGCACTTAGTCTTTTTTGAGCAAGCTCGAAAGAAAGCTTTGTTCTGGTGCTATTTTCAAAAAATAAATTTGCAATTGTAACATCTCTTAAACTTGGAACTTTTTTTATTGGTCTGTTTATTACTTCTTTAAAATAATCAGCAGTTTTAAAAATTAAATTTACATCAGAATGGTTTAAATATTTGATTCCTAATAGGTGATTGACACTTAAGTTTCCCTTTATCATTAAC
>CETK01158801.1_pt1 | contig 30031 bp, 23 predicted proteins | sample 361431 | NCBI WGS metagenome assembly CETK01 (sample SAMEA2622452, study PRJEB7988) | marine metagenome | biome: marine biome (ENVO:00000447); feature: surface water layer (ENVO:00002042); material: "saline water (ENVO:00002010), including plankton (ENVO:xxxxxxxx)" | depth 5 m | reverse complement strand
TGCTTCAGCAGTTTTTACCTTTAATGGCATTGGTCAGCGTATTGGAAATACCAACTTGGCCAACGACTAATATACTGCTGGCTTTGGATCGACAAAAAGTGGCTGCCTGGTATGAAATGAGTACATCGATTGTGGCTTTTTGTGCACTTGTACTTCCCCTTATATTAGGTTTTGGTTTAGAATTAGCTATTTGGTCATTAGTTGGGTATTCGGTCATTCGGTTTGTTTTCTCACTAGTCCTGCTAGGAATCATTTTACCGAGAGATGCGCACTTGGCTGATATGAAGGTCGATTTAACCACTATCGAGAAGCGTGAACTTCAAGGTGATTATCGGACTGAGTCGCGAATATCGTTGACGGATCAAGCTAAGTTTGCACTGCCTTTAGGTCTATCATCTTTGATGGGTCGTTTCAATAAGTACATTGATAAGTTCATAGTGTCTATATTTTTGGTCAACACCGCTTATGCGGAGTACTCTGTTGCAGCTAATGAAGTACCTTTAATTAAGGTAATTCCATTAGCTGTTGGATCGGTGCTCATCTCACGGTATGTGCAGTTTAATCTGCAATCAAAGAAAGATAAATTATTGGCGCTGTGGTATAAGGGTATAGAAAAAGTAAGTTTATTAGTAATACCTATGGCCATATTATTTACAATTCTAGCACCTGAACTTATCACATTTTTATTCGAAACTGAAGGGGTATCTTATGCTAATGCGGTCTTACCTTTCCAATTATACAACCTTATTGTGCTTATTCGAGTGACTCATTATGGGAGTATTTTGCAAGCTTTTGGGGATACAAAAGGAGTTTTTTATTTAAGTTTTAATCTGTTGGTAGCAAATGTACTGTTAAGTGTACCGATGACCATATATTTTGGAATTGTAGGAACTGCACTAGGTACGCTTATTGCTAATTTATACAATTGGCTATTACTTCTTAGAAGGATAGGTGGTCACATGAAACTACCTTTCTGGAAAGTCTTGCCTTTTCCGTTTTATGGTAAAGTTTTAGCCCTTTCTGTGAGTATAGGTGTAGTAATGTTCACGGTAAAAGAATATTTACTTACGAATCTTGCTCCCTTTCACTCCATTTTAAGTATTAGTCTAGTATATCTTGTAATGTATGTAGTTGCTAGCAGGTTAATCGGGTTAATTAGCCAACAAGACTGGAACACTCTAAAGCATTGGGCAGGGCTTTCATTTCTTCGTTAGTATTTAATAAGAGCGATAATATAATCTAAAAAGTTCTTCTTAGGATAGATAGGCCTTTTTTATTGCATATGTATTCGTGCTTTAACCCCGGAAACTCGCGCAACCATTGGCTGACAGCCTGCTGTTCACTTGGGCGGGCGGCATCATCCAAAATAATAATACATTCTTTAGAAAGCTTTGAGAAAAATAAGGGCAAGGCTGGATAACGTGCTAATTGGTTTGTTTTTAGAGGGGGGCCATCAACAATTAAAATGTCAATAGTATCTTTTGTAGTAAGCCTGTCTTTATTGTACCAACTATATGTTTTGTTACCAATTTGAGTCGGTTCCAATGGACTATAAAGTACTTGGGCTTTTGCTTCTAATTCATGTAGAGTGAGTAGATCCTGTGTTTTTTGTGCATACTTTTGACTGTGGTCTAGTGATATGATATGTGCGTCCTTTTCACCGTGCTGCTCCAGTGCGTAAGCGGTAATTAGGGTTGAAATTCCGCTACCTAGTTCTACCACTAACTTGGGTCTGTTTATCATGCATTCACGCACAATTGTCTCAGCTAAATCTGGGTATGCCGTCCACCTAGACATACTAGGTAGCGGATATCTTGGAGTAATAAAGGTATAAATACTTTGAATGGCCTGATACTGTGTTCGCTCTTCTTCCAAATCTTTTTCTACACTTCGATACATATGAAACAATAAGGCTATAATTACGAAAGTTAAAAGTGGTAGTTCTACGATGATGGCTGCCTCAATTCCAAAAAAATAATATACGGTAAAGCCAATAAGTAGCAGCAATATACTTGGGATAAAGATAAAGTTATTATCCTTATATTTAATGTTCAGGGAGTGCAAGTCCTCGTTAATTCTTCTAATCATAATACTATTTGTTCATCACTGATTGGGCTATTAACTCTCAATAACTGTTAAAAGATAACTAACCAACTGCTGATTCATAAAGTAACTTAAAAATGATCATGTTAACTTCATATGGCTATTCCTTTCGATTGATATTGAATGAACATACTAAGATATCGGCTTTTGGCTATATTGTGCTTATTCTTTCTGTAATTTTGATGGTAACTGATAAATTAAAAGCACAAGATACAAAATATATTCGCAGCTTAGCTACATCTGAAGATGGTGGTCTAATGGTGGACGATTTTGAGGACGATAGCGTTGGGGAGTTACCCTACAATTGGTTCGAGCAAAGAGGACTAAACCGGCCCTATAATTATCCAGTGGATATTAAAAAGGACTATTTATATCGTATTGCCAATGAACAAAGCCCTAATACTAAAATTAATCAATTCTTACGATTTGACGGAATCAAAGCAAAACATTTAAATTTCCCCTTACATCAGGTCAATAATTTAAATCTCAATAGAACTCCAGTACTATCTTGGAAGTGGAGAATATGGGATATTCCTGCTGGCGCAGATGAACGAAATAATAAAGTAAACGATACTGCAGCGAGTGTTTATGTTGTTTTCAAAATAAAGCGGATGGCATTGGTCAAAGAGGTGCCACAGAGCATACGTTATACATGGAGTAGCAGCTTGCCCATTGGCACGGAGATTTCTGCTTTTTTTGGTTACCAAAAAATTATTGTAGTTGGAACAGGGCAACCCAGTAATCTTAATGGAGAATGGAAGGCTTTTTCTCGTAATCTAAAAGAAGATTATGAACGGCTTTTTGGTGAAAACTTACCAGCTACTCCTCTTGCAATTCTTCTTCTTAGCGATGGTGATTCCACAAATGACTTTGCAAAAGCCGACTATGATGACATTGGATTTTATCCAACAGGACATCACTAAACAAGTAAAGGCCATGTAATTAATTTATAATTAATTAGTTTTTATCCTCCAATACTGTTTTTAGTACAAAGACTAATTTAATTCCGAATTTCGTACCTTTATCGGATGAAATTTATTCTAGATTGGTTTTTTCCATTACTCAAAATTAATATCCATCACCCATTTAAGGTTTTATTGGCGGCTTTCGTACTTGCTTCTTTAGGCGGATATTACGCAGTTCAGTTAAAGGTAGATACCGACTTAGCTAATTTATTACCAAAAGATCACCCTAATGTTCAGGCATTAAATGAACTTAAGGATATGGTAGGAGGGGAAACGGCTATGCAGGTGGTTATTAAGAGCCCCAATTTTCAAGCAAACAAACGATTTGCAGAAGCTCTTATTCCAAGGAGTTTGGCCCTTTTTTATCCTCGGTACAATGATGGCTATTTCCAAAGGGTAGAGTACACCAAGGATACCGAATTTATACAGGATAACGCTCTTTATTTGGCAAGTGACAAAGAATTAGAGGATTTGACAGGGTGGTTGGAAGACGAAATTAAACAGGCTAAAGAAAAAGTTAATCCCTTTTATTTTGATTTAGGTTTTGAGGATGATCTTCAAGAGGAAGATACAGATATAGAAGATTTTAGGGCATCCTACGAGTCAATCGTGCCATCGGAATATCCGGTTAATGAAGATAGTACCGTTATGGTTCTGAATTTCTATCCTACAGGATCTAAGAGTGATATACAATTTTTAGAAGATATGTTTGCTGCTTATGAAAGCTTGTTAGTTGATATGAAACCAATGGATTATAATGCTCAAATGCAGGTTTTTTATGGGGGGAGGTTGCAGCGACATTTAGAAGAATTGACTTCTATTATGAGAGATGTATTAGGTAGTTTTGTTTCTGGAATAAGCAGTGTGATTTTATTGGTTATGCTTTATTTCTTTCTCAAAAAGTATTTGCATTATCGTAAAGGAGAGGATAGAGAACATAGTTTTATAGCTCATTTGATAAGAATGCCTTTACCTATATTAATAATTGGTGTTCCACTGATAAGTAGTTTGTTGTGGACATTTGGCTTGACCTATTTTGTTTTTGGAATGTTAAACACAATGACTTCTGTTCTGTTTGTCATTTTGTTTGGCCTTGGTATTGACTATGGTATTCATTACTACGCCCGATATATAGAATTACGATCTGATGGATTGGGCGTTGAAAAGGCCATATTAACGACCCATGAGACTACGGGTGAAGCTATTATTGTAAGCGCACTAACTACCGCAGTAGCATTGTTTGTATTAATTGTGGCTGATTTTAGAGGGTTTTCTGAGTTTGGATTTATTTCAGGTGTGGGAATACTTTTCGCTTTATTAGCCATGCTTTATTTACTCCCCTCAATCTTAATAATTCTGGAGAGGTACAACTTAATATTGTTTTCGAAGCGTAAGGAAAAAAAGGTTTATTCAACTCGAATTTTCCCTTTTTACCAGAGTGTGGTGGTGTTGGGAATGTTGATAGCAGGGATTGTATTATTAAGTACTGGAAATCTTCGGTTTCAGTATGATTTTGGCAAATTAGAGCCTCGCTTTCCTAAATATGAACAGTTTAGTAAGCTTTCTGGACAGGTTAGTACGAGTACTAGGAGAAACCCAGCCTATATTATTGCGGATGATGAAAAGCAAGTTCAGCAGTTATTAGAGGTCTTACGACAACGAGCCAATGTTGATAGTTTAAGCCCAACCATTGCTAGTATAGAAGCTTTACAAGAACGTTTCCCACTAAGTGAGACAGATAAAAAAATTAAACTAAATAAAATTAGTTATATACGTAAACTTCTATCGGATCCTTTATTGATCAATGATAGTTCGGATGATTTTGTACGTCTACGTAGAGCTTCACAGACTAAGACTGCACTAACTATTGAGCAAGTTCCTGATTATTTACAAGCCCAATTTGTATCTAAAGATGGTGAAATAGGTCGATTTGTAATAGTATATCCTTCGGTTGGATTATCCGATGGGAAGCAGTCTATTGCCTTTAAAGATGATGTCTCTGAAATTATTCTATCCGACGGAACAACAAAATACGCTGCAAGTACAAGTATTGTAGCTGCTTCGATGTTAGATTTAATGCGCTCTGAAAGTCCCTATATGGTTGGAGCCACTTTTCTAATTATTTTTCTTTTTATGCTGTTCACATTTAGATCCATAAAATGGTCCATCATAGCAATGTTACCGTTAATGATTGGATTGCTATTTCTATTTGGAATAATGCTAATCACTGGGTTTCAGTTTAACTTTTATAATTTGGTGGTACTACCTGCTATCTTAGGTATAGGTGAGGATAGCGGAGTACACTTGGCCTACCGGTATCGAGAAGAAGGTAAAGGACGCTTAGCTGTCGTTTTAGCTAGTACAGGGCAACACATAACCGTTGGTTCAGTCACCACTATGTTAGGTTTTGCAGGCTTATTATTTACGGCACATCCAGGTTTGCAATCGTTGGGAATTATGGCGGTACTTGGAATTGGAATGACCTTAGTAACATCCCTTACTTTTTTACCAGCTCTGTTACAATGGTTAGAGCTAAAGGGTAAAATCTAGTTTCAATTTGATGTAACTCGTTTGACTATTATTGTTTCCAAAAAGTGGAGGAAAATAATATTATCACAGTGAAGAGTTCTAATCGACCAATCATCATTAAAATGATTAGAATCCATTTTGCGGCATAAGGTAAAGTGGCAAAATTATCCGTTGGGCCGAATTCACCCCAAGCCGGGCCAACATTACCCAAAGCAGAAATACTCGCTCCAATACTGGACATTAAATCATAACCAAAAAGGCTTATCAATATGACTCCAATTCCAAAAATTAGAATATATAGAATAAAAAAACTTAGTACAGTGCGTTGAATACTTGGTTCTATTGCTTGATCACCTATACGAATAGGTATAATGGCTCTTGGGTGAATGATTTGTTTAATTTCACGTCCTAGATTTGAAATTAGTATCATCCATCTGACCATTTTTAAACCACCACTTGTCGATCCAGCACTAGCTCCAGTAAAAAAGAATAATAGTAGAACTGATGCCCCAAAGGTATACCATAGTTCGTAATCGTCTGTAACATATCCTGTAGTCGTAATTATGGCAACTACTTGAAAGCTACCATATTGAAGGGCCTCTAATAAAGTACGCCCATCAAAATACCATAGTGAAAAAGTAATTATAAAAATACCGATAACGGTGACAAAAGTATAAAAGCGCGTTTCGCGATTGTTAAAAAATGTACTCATGTCACCTTTGAAGAGTCGGAAATGCATGGCAAAATTTACGCCAGATAAAAACATAAACAATGTGACAATTACATCGATATAAACGGAATCAAATGCTGCTATACTATCGTCTTTGGTAGAGAATCCACCACTTGCCAGTGAAGTGAAAGCATGATTCAGCGCATCGAACCAATTCATAGAAGGGTGTAACCATAATAGCATAAATTCTAGAGCAGTCAATGCAAGATACACTACCCATAATAATTTTGCTGTTTCTTGTACTCTAGGAGTTAGTTTATCAGCGGTAGGTCCCGGAGATTCAGCTTGGAAAAGCTGCATGCCTCCAATACCGAGTAAGGGTAAAATTGCTAATGAAAGCACAATGATTCCCATACCTCCGAGCCACTGAGCTAGTGAGCGCCAAAATAGAAAGCTATGCGGCAGAGATTCTATATTTGGGTTTTGAAAACCAGTTGAAGTGATGCCACCCATTATAGTAGACCCTGTAGTAGTAAGGCCACTCATTGTTTCAAATACTGCATCAGTATATGAGGGTAATATGCCAGATATGATAAAGGGTAAAGCCCCTACAAGCGACAGAGTAATCCAAGTTAAAGCAACTACCATGAAACCTTCCCGAATACGTATCTCTTCAGTAGGCTTGAAGAGCCACCAAAGTAAACCGCCAGAAATAAATGCTATACCTGCTGAAATAAGAAAACTATGCCATGTATCCTCTGCATAGATTAAATCTATACCAACAGGGAAGAGTAGGGCGAAACCCAAAAAGAAAATGAAGGCCCCTAGAATACCTAATACAACCAAAAAATCAATTTTTGGGCGATTTAAACTGGATATAGGACTATTTGGCATAACCCTATTGAAATAATTGACTGACTTTATCTATTGCTTCCGGCAAACAAAAAACCATTACTCGATCACCTGTTTCTATATGCGTAATACCGGTTGCAATTTCTACCTTACCTTCGTGCAACACCCCGCCAATAACACAGCCCTCAGGCAAGTGTGATTTATTTAACGGTTTCTTGGTAATTTTTGACCCATCACCTGCCTGTAGTTCAATCACCTCTGCTTTAATACCTCTTAATTCAGTAACAGAAATAACCTTTCCTTTACGAACATAACGATGAATTTCATTAGAAGCGGCTACTTTTTTATTGATTACTGCGTCTAAACCAATCGTTTGACTTAGGGGAATAAAATCTTGTTTTGAGATTAATGCCACGGTTTTTTTCACTTCTAGATGTTTGGCCATTAAACACGAAATAATATTTGATGCCTCGTCATCTGTAACGGCTACAAAAGCATCCATTTCACCTATTCCCTCAGTAGCTAATAGATCAGGATCGGTTGGGTTTCCGTGGAGAACCATAGCATTTTTTAGCTCAACTGCAAGATCATTAGCCTGTTCAAAATTAGGTTCGATTAGTTTTACACTCCATTTTTTTCTTTCATCCGAACACAATAGGCGTGCAATCATCCGACCAATAGCCGATCCTCCTGCTATCATTATTCGACTAAGTTCAGTTTCTTTTTTACCTGTGCTGGCTATAAGTCCAGGAATATCCTCTGTTCTAGCTAAAATGAAGATTTGGTCGTATGCTTGCATTTTAACGGAGCCACTAGGAATAAGCGTATGTCCGCGTCTGCCAATTGCAACAACGCGAAAGATTGCTTGAGCGTACATTTGAGCGTATTCTATTAAAGTTATTCCTAATAGAGGAGAGTGCTTATCCAACCGGATACCGACCAACTGCATTCTATTTTCTGCTAAATTTATTACATCACTAGCAGCTGAGCGCTTTAATAAGTGAGCAATATCTTTGGCAGCAATTAACTCCGGATGAATCATTACATCTATGCCTATGTCGCTTGGAGAAAGAGGGCTGTTTACTTGTGAGAATTCATCGCTGCGAACTCTCGCAATAACAGTTGCACATCCTAATCGTTTACCCATCATTGCCGAAATCATATTCACTTCATCCACATTGGTGACGGCAATTAACATGTCAGCTTCACCAACTCGAGCCTTTACTAAATCATTTGCAGATGTGGCACTACCCTCAACGGTTAAAACATCAAGGGTTTCCGTAGCTCTTTGTAGGCATTCTCTATCTCGGTCGAGTATAGTCACATCGTGTTTTTCTTTGGATAACACACTTGCTAAGTCATATCCAATTTCACCCGTACCGATTATAACAATCTTCAATGGTGCACAGTTAATTAAACAATAATAAAGCTACCATCTTTTAATCATAAATAAAAGAAAACAAGTATTTTCACACGTTTATTGCCAATAGTACCTTAGTATGATGGTACTACTTTAATAATCTAGGTGTTTCATTTTGAACACAACATAGCAATTAAGCAAAGAATTTGCTCGAATTCTTGGAGGAAAAGGAATATATATATATTGAAAGCATCGGAGGTGCTTTTTTTTATGGCTCGGTTCGAATAATGGCCAAAGAGTTAGCTAAGTTAAGTGAATCGAGTTAATTCTTATTCCTTTTTGTACGTTAGTAGTTGTTCAACCCGAATAATAGCATCTTTTAAATGAGCTCTTTGGATGCTATTTTCTGTTTCTTTGTCTAAATATTGTTTTAAGTCTTGTTCTAAAAAGGCTAATTCTGTTCGTATTAATGGTCGAATGTCAGAATTTTTTAGATCTACAGGATTCCTACTGCTGCCCATTTGATCCATATTTAAGAAAGAATCAAAACGTGAAAGATATACGCGTTGAAGGGTACGTCGATAGACATCAATTTCTCCTTTCTCCTCATAAATCTCTTTCCAAATTCCAAGGCGAAGGGATTGAAGCATTTCATCGGGGGGCAGTACATCCGATCCAAGTTCGGTATATTCAATCATACGAAGTAAGACGCTTGGATTTAGCACAGAATTAAGTAATCTACCCTGTAGAGATTGTATACGGTCAATACTACCAGTTGCTTGAATGTTTTGTAATATGTTGGTGTCCAAGAGCCAGTATGGAGTAGAGAAAACATGTTCATTCAAGAATTCTAAAGCACGAAGTTGATTTTCTTTGCTCACAGGGGTATAGACAAAACCATCTTGATCTGCCGATTTTCTGTTTTGATATACCCCGCCAATATTAGTTGCAACGTGTCGAGAATAGCGTGACCACATACCGATTAGTTCTCCATATATCTCCTCTAGATCCTCATAGCCCTCACCTTCAGTATAGGTCCATTCCATTAATTCAGGAACAATTCGCTTTAAATTCATAAGGCCATAGGTGCTTGCTTTAACCGGATCATCCCCTAAATCTTCGGTTTGTGCGGATGGGTCATAGCCCGTTGAACCTGCAAACTTGTATACAGGATCTCCCGATTTTTCCATGATCCATGAATCTAGGGTCACCTTTTCATCTTCAGGTGTCTTTGCGTTTATAACCAACCTGTATCCCCAATTAACCGAATAGAGATCATAGGGGCCTATTTGACGAATGAAGCGAATATTTTCATCTCCTGGTTGAGCCACATAGTTCTGCCGAGCATATTCCATAATGGTTGTAGCAATGCCATACTTTTGGGTAAAACTACCCGATCGCAGTGAGTCTACAGGGTAGGCAGAACTTGACTGCATATTGTGGGGTAATCCTAAAGCATGACCGATTTCGTGCGAAATTACCCTTCTCATGGTCTCGCCAATCAAATCATCGGCTAGTTTGAGTTTTCTAGCTTCGGGATTGGCAGCACCTGTTTCAATCATTAGGCGGTTTCTATAGGATCGCATATGGTTATGATACCACACAATATCACTTTCAATGATTTCACCCGATCTAGGATCAGTTACACTAGGACCTATTGCATTTCGAATCTCGTTGGCTACCCATCTAACGGTTGAATATCTAATATCCTCTGGACTCCAATCAGGATCTTCACTAGGAGATGGTGGAAGCTTAGCTTGTATGGTATTTTTAAATCCTGCTTTCTCGAATGCAACATTCCAATCTTCTATACCTTTGATGATGTAGCTGCGATATTTTTGAGGTGTTGCAGGGTCTAAATAATAGACTATTGGTTTTTTGGGTTCGACTAATTCCCCTCGAAAATAGGCTGTAGAATCACTTGGTTCTAGTCTCCATCGTCGAATATAGGCCTTTCGATCCGCTTTTTGCTGTTCAGAACCAAAATCTATCTGTTGGATGGTGAACCAACCTACTCTATAATCAAAAAGTCTTTTTTTCATGGGAACTTTAGGTAATAATACCAAGGACTGACTCATTCGAATACTTAAGGTAGCATTGGATGATGATGACGGAGGATTGTTAGCTTGGTACGTGAGGACATGACGTACCTCAAGATTTTTAGGGAAGCTCTTTACGCTTTCAACATAGCTTCTATTACCATCCAACCGTCTGACTTGGTATTCTCGCCGTAAAAAGGGAATTACCCCACTAATCGCTTCAATATCCTCAGTGAAAAAATCACTAAGCTCAACAACGGTAACCCCATTAGTTGCGTCGTACAACTCTTGATCAAATGCGGCAAGAATGGGTGCAAAATTATTAGCCTTTACCGATTCATAAATTGGTAAAGCGCTATCGGCTATGTTTTCATAAGAAACTTCCTTAATTAAAATGCGATCATGCACTTTACTGAACTGTAATACACGCTCTGCTGTTTTAGACCCAGCTGAATAAAAGCCAAAATATCCATTTGGTACGCCCGCTACACGACTGACCATAAGGAAGTCTCTGTTTAACAAGGAATCGGCAATTCCCCAATAAATTTTTTCTCCTTTTTGCATAACCGTAATGACTCCTTCGTCGGTCTGATCCATGTCTTTTGCGAAATCAGTTATGGTAGCAGGTGAGGGTTGTTTATCTGGGATTGTCGTTGGTGAGTCAATGGTAGTAATTAATTGTCCATTAATTGAGCAGGAGCAAAGAAACAGGGCAATAAGTAAATTTTGAACAAAAAAACGCATATGTTTGAACTTATAAATTGCGGGTAAGAGGGTAGTCATCATGGAAAATAGAATAGGATAGGTTATGTCAAGTGCTCGGATTATAAACATTTAAAAATTCCATACAAAACAGTACTGCTTTATTTGGAGAAAAGCGTATTTTTAAATCTCGTTTTTTATCAATCAATTCACTCTTCATCGTTAACCCTATTTCATTAATAGGGTAAAAGAATCAAAACACTAAATGAGTGGGCAATAAAATAAAACCCACCTTAATTATTTAAGAGGCTTAGTAATGAATATCGGCATTCCCAAGGAAATTAAACCACAAGAAAATAGAGTAGCTATTCAACCCGGTGGTGTAGTGACTTTAGTTAAACATGGACATAAGGTAGTAGTTCAAAAAAATGCCGGTTTGGGCAGTGGCTTTTCCGATGAAGAGTACATAACAGCCGGTGCTACGATTGAATCCGATGTGGATACTTTGTGGGCCGCTTCTGATATGATAATGAAAGTAAAGGAGCCCATAGCAGAAGAGTATGGCCGTATAAAAGAGGGACAAATATTGTTCACGTATTTTCATTTCGCCGCTGATAAAACACTCACCCAAGCAATTATTGATTCAAAATGTGTTGCTATTGCATATGAGACGGTAGAGAAAGCAGATCAATCCTTACCCTTACTTATCCCTATGAGTGAGGTGGCGGGTAGAATGGCAACTCAGGAAGGGGCTAAGTTTCTAGAAAAAGCTATGGGAGGGCGTGGCGTACTTATGGGGGGCATCCCAGGTGTGCCTCCTTCAAATACTTTGGTATTAGGTGGCGGAATAGTAGGAGTGAATGCAGCCAAAATTGCGGCAGGCATGGGCTCGAATACAACAATTATGGATATAAACATGCCTCGGCTACGGTATTTAGATGATGTTATGCCAAAAAACATTACCACTCTTTTTTCTTCTGAAGCTAACATCTGTGCTATGTTGCCAACGGTTGATCTAATCATTGGAGCAGTTCTAAAACCAGGTGCAAAAGCACCGCATCTCATTACTCGTGAAATGATTAGTAAAATTAGGCCCGGTACTGTTCTCGTCGATGTAGCAATTGATCAAGGCGGTTGTTTTGAAACCTCAAAACCCACTACTCATCAAGATCCTGTTTACTTTGTAGATGATGTGCTTCATTATTGCGTGGCAAATATGCCAGGGGCAGTACCATTCACATCTACCCTAGGATTAACGAATGTTACTCTACCTTATGCATTAGCTATTGCAAATAAAGGTTGGAAGCAAGCAATTAAAGACGATGCGGAGTTAATGAGAGGGGTAAATATTGTAGAGGGTACTATTGTGTATGAAGACGTAGCTGATGCTTTTGGTATGGAGTGGTCTACTTTTGAAGGCATATTGTAAGAATAGGTCGGTAAAGTGGTTTTGTCTAAAAGAATGACCCTAATTATGTGAAAGTAGGGGAGGCTTTAATCAGGCATTTGCGTTATTTGGGGCCTAGTTTTATGGCATATAGAGGGTCAAAGCGTGCACCAATTCTCGCAGGTATCCAAGATGCCAGAGTACAAAGCGCAATGGTTACTAGGGACACAATCAAAAAATCAAGTAGGTAAGGGGAAACGGGAGCAACCGACATGTAATAATTTTCCTCAGCTAGTCGAATAAGTTCAAATTCGTTTTGTATAAAAATAAAAGCTAGACTGATTCCCATACCTATAATCAGGCCAAAAATAGAAACCCATACTCCTTCCATCAGAAATATTCGTTGTATTTGCTGCTGTGTTGCTCCTAAAGTTCGAAGCACGCCTATGTCTTGCGTTCGTTCTAAGACCATCATGAGTATGGCTCCAATGAGATTGAAAGCAGCTACTAAAATCATCACACCTATGACTAAGGGAATGATGTTCTCTTGTAATTCTACCCACGCAAAGAGGTTGCCATAGCGATTTTCGATAGTTTCACTATAGTAAGGAAACTTTATTTTTTTTTCCAATATCCGGTCGAATTCACTGATTGAACTGAGTGTCGGCTCTTGAATTCGAAGCTCAAGGTCATGTGCTTGCGGGAAGGGAATAGAGAGTAGTTCCCTGACAATTTCTACATCCGCGAGGGCATATTGGCTGTCAAAAAATTCAATACCTGTATTATATATATGACTTATTTCGAATTTTTTTAATTCAGGGCTTCCAAAGGTGTCTCTAGTTGATTGATCGGAAACCGAATAAACAATAATCCAGTCACCAATACCTACTCCTAGACTCTGAGCGATATCCTGCCCGAGTATTAAATTATTAACAGGGGTAAAGCTTGTTTGAGTTGTATCTTTTGTAGTTGATCTAGAAGAAGTTATATAGGGGGCTATTGAAGGGTCTTTGAGCATATTGGGAACCCCTTTTAACATAGCGCCAGTAATTTGTTCTTTATGCTGCAATATAACTTGGCCACGTATTACTGGGGCAAGATAGGTCAAACCATCTATACTTTTTATATAGGTCTGAAGTGTGTCAGCTCTGAAAAGAGGTTGGTCAGAGAAGCTACTAACCGTAATATGTGGAGCAAAACTGACAACCTTATCTTGGATGGTCTCCTTAAAGCCATGTACAATGGATAAAGCTATAAGCAAACCAGCCGAGCCTAAGGCCACCCCAGTGATAGACATGGTTTTGATGAACGAAATAAAGCCACTACCGCTTCGTTTTCCCCAGAAGTATCGATAGGCTAAAAATCGCTCCATATTCATCATTATTAAGGCTTCATCTGGGGGAAGAAGAGTACATCCCTAATGGATTCGGAATTAGTCATGATCATGGAAAGTCGATCAATTCCAATGCCAATTCCCGCGGTGGGTGGCATTCCATACTCAAGAGCCCGTAAGAAATCTTCATCTATCGTCATTGCTTCATGATCACCACCTGCCCTTAAAGATGCCTGAGCTTCGAGACGTTCACGTTGGTCCACTGGGTCATTCAACTCAGTATAGGCATTGGCTATTTCTTTACCATTGCAAATACATTCAAATCGTTCAACTAGACCCTCTTTGTTACGGTGCTTTTTGGTTAGAGGGCTCATTTCAACAGGATAATCGGTGATAAAGGTAGGTTGGATGAGTTTAGGCTCTACATAGGTCCCGAATATTTCATCGATAATTTTGGCAACACCATAGCTTTCTTTCATTTCAATATGGAGTTCGGTGGCAATATTTTTAAGTTCAGCTAAATTTTTACCATATAGGTTATGCCCAGCGAATTGTTCGATGGCCTCAAACATGGGTATTCTCGGCCAAGGCGAGCTGAAGTCGATAATGTGATCTCCTACGGTAACCTCAGGACTTCCATGAAGTACTTTTGCTACATTTTCAATCATTTTCTCGGTAAAATTCATCATCCATTTATAATCTTTGTAGGCCACATACAGTTCAACCTGAGTGAATTCAGGATTATGAAACCGAGAAAGGCCCTCATTTCTGAAGTCTTTAGAAAATTCGTATACCCCATCAAAACCGCCTACTATAAGGCGCTTTAGATATAATTCATTAGCAATGCGCAAATACAAGTCCATATCCAGGGTGTTATGATGAGTAACAAATGGCCTGGCGGAAGCTCCACCGTAGACGGGCTGTAGAATAGGGGTTTCAACTTCTAGATAACCGTGTTCGTTCATGAAATTACGCATACTTTGCACCATTTTAGTGCGCAAAATGAAGGTTTCTTTAACCTCTGGATTAACAATTAGGTCTATATAGCGTTGACGATATCGAAGTTCTTTATCCGAAAAAGCGTCATATGTTACTTTTTCTCCTTCCTCGTTTTCCACTTCTTTTGGGGTAGGCAGTGGACGCAGTGTTTTAGTTAATAATTGAAATTGCTCTGCATGTACGGTTGTCTCACCTGTTCGGGTTTTAAAGACAAACCCTGTTATCCCGACTATATCACCAATATCCACTAATTTTTTGAAAACTGTATTATAGGTTTCCACTCCTACATCATCCCGTCGAATGTATACTTGAAGGGCGCCTTGACTGTCTTGAATATGAAAAAAAGCCGCTTTTCCCATAATACGAAGGGCCATTACACGTCCAGCAACTGAGACAATATCTTTGTTCTCATCGCCTTCTTCGCTTATCAGGATTTCATCGGAAATAATCTCAGCGCTATTATGTGTTTGATTGAACTCCGGAGGATAGGGATTTACGCCCATATCGATTAGTTGAGCTCTTTTTTCTCTACGGATTTGTTCTTGTTCAGAATGAGTAAGTTCCTGATTCGACATAAAAGATTGAATAGAGTTTTAGACAGATAATCAGATAGATGATAAATTACATTATTAAAATACGGAATTGAATGGACCGAATTAATAACTGATGTAAAATACCGAAATCCTAGCTAAGTTATGACTAACTAATTATGAGCAATATTAGCCCCCATATTTACCTAAGTATTTCGCCTATTGCGCAAAATTCTGTTACGCAGATTAATACTCAAGATTCGCTAGCGAGCTTTTTGGACGTAGATCAACACAAGCGTCTAGAAAAAATAAACATCCAGACCCGAAAAGCAGAGTTTTTGGGCGTTCGAAGTATTTTGTTTAAGCTGTATCAAAAATATAAGCTCAACCAAGGTCAGTTACCAACTTCTCAGGCGGATATAAAGCTTACTCAGGATGTACTTGGGAGGCCCTATCTTGGGCTTTCAAAGACGTCCACAAGGAATGATCAGGAAAGCGTTGATAAAAATACCAATATGCAGAATGTAGCGAACGCTACTATTCCATCGGTATCCCTGAGTCATTCCAAACAGTGGCTAGCGGCTGTTATTTCAGACCAATCACGAATAGGAATTGATATAGAGACACCAAGTCGAACGGTTTCAGAAGCACTAAAAAGCCGATTTTTCACACAGCAAGAGCTCCAAAATGATATTTTTTCTGACCATCCTGTCTGCTTATGGGCAATCAAAGAATCGGTGGTGAAATGTATAGGGAAGGGCATATTGGCCGACTTGACTAAGGTAGATGTGCGGATGGCTGCCGCAAATACATCAATTAGGGAGAATTGGTCTATTGACTGGCACCCAAGCAAGCTTAGGGGGCAGGAACGGGTTTATACGTTTTACGCAAGCCACGCGTCAAAGGAATGGTTTGAGGGGAGGCTATGGATTCATCCTTTGTATGTATGCGCCATAGCAGTCCCAAGTCTGAACGCAGGAGGAAAAAATGAATAATACAGATTTGTCAGTATGTATAATCGGACATGGTCGTATAGGAAAATTTTTTGAGTCCTTGCTTAAATCAATGAAAGGAGTCCGTGTTCTTGTCAAGCATAAGCATGAACCGAGGTATCCTGTGGCAGATATATTCATGATTTGTGTGCAAGACCAGTGGGTGCTCAAGGTGGTAGAGGAGTTAACTGTTCATGAGCAAGATCGGGTATTTTCGGTGGTACACTGTTCGGGAATTTTGCCTTTGAATGTGCTTGCGCCTTTGGCGGAAGTTAATGGTGAGAGAAGTCGATGGAAAGATCATATAAATGGAGATAAGTACGAGAGTGAATTTAATAAAATAGCTGTGCTGCATCCTCTTGCGCCTATTAACTCACAGACAGTATCAGCTGAAAATATTCTCTTTAATGCCATTGGTGATCCCGAATTACTATTGATCTTTGAGTACTGGTGCATGCATTGGGGAGCCCAGTTGTTGAAGGTGGATGCACATCAGAAAAAAGTTCTTCATACCGCAGCGGTTATGAGTTGTAACTACCTTACTACCTTGTATGGAATGGTAAGCGATTTCTTAAAGTCCGAACAATTTAGCAAGGTAGAAGTGAGGCAGATTCTTGCAACATCAATGGGTCGAACGCTGGAACAACTTGATGACCTGTCCGTTGAGAAAGCAATGACAGGACCTATAATTAGGGGAGATACTGACACCATCCGTGAGCATTTATCAATTTTAAAGCATGACCAGCAGTGTTTGGGATTGTATAAAAACTTAGGAAATAGTACTATAGATATAATATCCGATTTTGAACATAAGCCAAGCGAGGATATAATCAAAGTAATGCGCGCATTGTTTAGCATGTAATTGTTTATGCACAGGAGTATTTGATAATGAAAATAAAACTTTTGACATCATTTGTAGTTTTACTTTTAATTGTTTTTGCACTAGCTGGCTGGTCATGTACTCAAAAAATAGACCTTGAGCCCAATAAAGAGGGTCTTGACTCGTTATCCATCCTAGAAAACGCAACAGTAAATGAGATTCAAACATATCTAGCTAGTTTCAAAGGGGAAAAGCCGGTGTTGGTAAATATATGGGCTACCTGGTGTTTACCCTGTGTGGAAGAGTTTCCTTATATCATGAAACTAAAAGAAAAACATGGCGAGGCGTTTGAGTTGGTGTTCATTTCTGCGGACTTTGAAGAGGCCAGAGCAGAAGCCACTAATTTCTTAAAAGAACAGGGTGTTGATTTTACTACCTTTTTTAAGCAAGGCAAAGATAATAATTTTATAGCAGGGATATCGGAAAAATGGTCCGGAGCTATACCTTATACCCTAATTCTTGATAAACATGGAGCGACCCATACCGAGTGGGAAGGAAAGGCGGATTACCAGGATTTTGAAAAAGCATTACTATATGTAATTGAATAGATCGTAGCAAATCAACAAGAACTATAACGAATAATTATCTAAGCTGTATGAAACAAAACATGGTTCAACAAGTAGTAAAAAGCTCATTTATAATCGCGCTGTATGCACTAGTATCGGCCACTATAATAACCGCTCAAGATATGCAGCAACTACCATTAGGAAGCACATTACCCATGGGTGATGTACAAATGGAGGATATCTCAGGTCGCAACTTAAGTTTAAATGAAGTAAAAGGAGATAATGGGTTATTGGTTATTTTTTCATGTAATACCTGCCCGTGGGTTATTAAATGGGAAGATAGGTATCCTGTGGTGCAAGAACTTGCTACGGCAAATGATATTGGGATTATTCTATTGAACCCAAATGAAGATTATAGAGATAAAGGGGATGGAATGGAGGATATGATTTTACATGCAGAAAAAGCTGGTTATAATCTCCCCTATGTTTTGGACAAAAATCACTATGTAGCCGATGCCTTTGGCGCTTCACGCACTCCACATGTATATCTATTTAACGCTGAGGATAAGCTTGTATATGTGGGGGCTATTGATGATAATGCAAACAGCGCAGCAGATGTAGAAGAGTTTTACATAAAAGATGCTATAGAACAACTATCAGCAGGTCAAGCTATAACTCGATCCTCTACAAAGTCGATTGGTTGTACTATTAAAAGGCTAAGTAACTAATAAGTTGAAAAAGCATTATTTTAGGGAATTATTTAATGTAACCTAGCTCTAAGATTACAATGCCTACTTGGACACTGCACACAGAATTTAAATTTGACGCGGCTCATTATATTGACGGGTATGATGGTAAGTGTGGACGAATGCACGGTCATACCTATAAAGTTCATATGAAAGCTAAATCGCATAAGCTTAACCCTTCTGCTTATTTGGGCACCTCAGATATGGTGTGTGATTTTAAAGAGTTAAAATGGGCAGCAAAAGACTCCGAAAAAGGGGGGTTTGACCATGGAGTTTTGAATAACCTTATCCAGGAGAATACCACGGCCGAACGGATTGCAGAGTATATACATCAAGAAACCAAAAAGAGAATTCCTGCCTGTATAGAACTAGAGGTTACAGTATGGGAGACCGAGACGTCATGGGTTAGTTATACCGATAACGATGTTTAAGGCCACTGTCATAGCTAACGAACTTAACAGCAAGTTTATGGATGTGAGCTACCCAATAATGGAGCACTTCTATACCATTCAAGGAGAGGGCTATCATACTGGTGTGCCAGCTTATTTTATACGAATGGCTGGGTGTAATGTACAGTGTTGGTGGTGTGATGTAAAAGACAGTTGGGATGGAGAAAAACATCCTTTAATTTCAGTTAAATACCTTTGCGAGCAAGTAAAAAAATCGGGTACTCAAAAGGTGGTAATTACCGGTGGTGAACCTCTGATACATGATTTAAAACCCCTTTCTACAGAGCTTAAAAAGTTAGCAGTAGATATTCATATTGAAACCAGTGGATCTTCACCAATCTCTGGATTACTCGACTGGGTAACCCTATCTCCCAAACGTTTTAAAAAGCCCTTATCTGAGGTGTATGAGCATGTAGATGAGTTAAAAGTGGTCGTATTAACAAATAAGGATATTGAATGGGCAGAATCAGAGGCTCAAAAGTGCCCGAAAACCACTATGCTGTACCTTCAACCCGAGTGGGATACTGATGAATCCATTCCTTTAATTGTCAATTATGTTAAAAAAAATCCACAATGGGCTATAAGCTTGCAAACCCATAAATTCCTCGATGTACCATGATTAATTCAACGAATACTGTATGCATTACAGGCGCTTCTCGCGGTATAGGGCGAATACTAGCTCATGCATTTTCTATCTTAGGTTTTCCTCTCATATTAACGGCGCGTTCGATTGATCATTTATCAAAGGTGAAAAAAGAATGCTTTGAAGCTGGTTCACCACAAGTAGAGATGGTAGAGGTCGATTTCTTAGCGGATAATCCACTCAGAGAGTTAGATAATTTGCAGTCTAAGCCATCTATATTAATCAATAATGCAGGAGATTTTTTATTTAAAAATCTGCAGGACTCTACCGATCAAGATTATATCAATCAGTTCTCCGTAAATGCATTAGGAACCATCCGGGTAACAGATTATTTAATGCCCGTATTAGGTAGCCAAAAGCAGGCACTTATAGTGAATATTTGTTCCAAGGCATCGGTAGTGGGTTATGATGATGCGAGTGCGTACAGCGTAAGTAAGCATGCCCTCTATGGATATGGAAAAGCATTGCGGGCTCATCTTAAGCAAGCCGCTCCGCATGTTGCTTGTACAAATATACTCTTAGGGCAAACACTATCTACTTCATGGGATGGTTTATATGTGGACCATGAGTTATTAATCGACCCTGTTGATGTAGCGGAATTAATCATTGGCCTAACTAAGTTAGGTACTAGAACAGTTGTAGAAGAATTAACCATTATGCCATCTAAAGGAGAGCTTTCAAGGTGAATTTATAGGCAATTGATTTCATTTAGGCTGAATCTGTACATTATTCCATTTCATGTAAATATAAACGAATTTACTTTCATAGGGCTCAGCTAACGTATGGAGAAAAGACCACCTTTATATCACTGTTAATATCTTCAATGATAGTTGGAGAAAAGGATAAACCTGTTAATTGTTCATATAGTTGCGCATAACGTTCGTACACCTCTATTCGAAATGGGTCGGGTAAATCTGGAAGGTTTTGACCTTCTAGGCCTTGAAAGTCATTCTTTATGAGCCATTCTCTCAGAAACTCTTTAGATAGTTGTTTCTGTGGCTGCCGGTCTTTTTGCCGTTGCTCATAGCCATCGACATAAAAATAGCGAGAAGAATCGGTAGTATGAACTTCGTCGATAAGTGTTAATTCATCTAAATGTAAGCCAAATTCATATTTAGTATCTACAAGTATGAGCCCTTGTTCGCGTGAAACTTCTTGTCCTGTTTTAAATAATTCAAAGGCTTTTTCTCGAATTTCTTCCCAAATAGCGGTGCTCACAATACCCTTAGCAAGTATTTCTTTCTCTGAAATATCTTCATCATGTCCTTCAAATGATTTGATTGCTGGCGTGAGAATAGGCTCTGGAAGGGGGTCATGCTCACGAAGACCTTCGGGTAAAGTTACACCACAAAGCATACGTCCTCCGCTTTTATAGATTCTCCATGCATGACCAGTAAGATGAGCCCGAATAACTACTTCTATTGGAATAGGGATGCATTTTTTTGCAATGGTAATATTTGGATGTGGTATCTCAATAATATGATTCGGGACAATATGTGCGACTTTATTGAACCCAAATTCGGCTAGTTTATTCAGTATTTGCCCTTTAAAAGGAATAGCTTGATGCATAATAAAATCAAAAGCAGATATTCGATCCGTTACTAGTATACCTAATATTTGACTGTTTAATGTATATACCTCTCTAACTTTACCTTGGTAGAAATCTTTTAAAGTAGGGTGGGAACTTGAAGTAATACAATGAGTGAGTGCGTGCTTAAAATCCAAAGTTCGTTTATCTTAAGGGTTAGAATGAGTAAAATACAGAAATATCGCGTGATTTTATGACTTCTTAGTTGACCCTCTAGGAATTAAAATAGGGTTTATGATGGTCTGGAATAATTGAGTGTCCCTATTTTTTATCATGGTTAGTAGACGTGATGTTGCTTGGGCTCCAATGGTATGCATTTGTTGGTCAATTGTCGTTAAATCAAGATACTTACTCAGCTTTATATTGTCATAACCTATAATTGCCACATCTTCAGGCACTCGAAGACCAAGTCGACTCACCGCATGTAAGGCTCCTAAAGCCATTGAGTCATTGAGGCAGAAAATAGCATCAGGGAATTCACTCATACTTGAGTATTTATTGATGGCTTCGAAACCAGCTTCTTCGGTAAAACCTGCATGCTTGCTTGTATCACCGGTTATAAGATATTTTTTTTTAAGACCTTTATTAAGTCTTTTAAATGCATCTTTAAATCCTTTCTCTCGCTCTACAGAGGTTCTAGTTTTGACAGGAGTACTAATCATTCCAATGCGCTTATATCCAAAATGTATGAGGTGCTCGCCCGCTATGAATCCACCTTGGTAGTCATTCAACATAAAGTAATTATAGTTATTATGTTGCGAATTAACTAAAACTGCAGGTATGCCACTGCTTTGTAATTGCATGTGTAACGAATCACTGACATCAATAGAAATCAGTATAACTGCATCGGCTGAGCCACGGTCAAAAAAGTTAGTCACAGCCTTTTCAGGATCTTTTGATCCTGTATTGTAAAGTATAATATCTAAATCTGTTTTCTTAAGTTCATCTTTAACCCCTTTAAGTACTTCATTAAAGAAAGGTGTGGTAAAAGAGGGAACCGCAACAGCTAACATTTGGGGTTCTTTACTAGCTAATTTACGTGCATTAACTTGAGGTCGAAAATTAAGTGTCTTAATGGCTTCCTGTACCCTTATCTTGGTTTTATCCGATACATTCAGCGAACCATTTAAAACTCTTGATACGGTTGATATGGCAACATCGGCCAGTTTTGCAACGTCGTAGATGGTAACTTTTTTATTCATGCGTCTTAAATTCTTGGTATCTCGTTGAAGTACAGATAGCTTATATAAACATACTTAATCAGCATTAAACTAAGATTAGCTGAATGTGGGTTTTAAAAGAAAGACACACATTTCTACATATTTAGAGATTAACTTCCATGTTCTTTTATCCTTTGATAACTAAACTTATATCTTATATTAATTAAATATTGAAGGGTATTTAATTAACATGCGTATGTTTATTAGTTGGATTTCCATCTCTATCTTTGAAAAATCGTTTTATTATAGTAAAATTTTCTGAGGATAGATATGTATGATATGTATAAATTTAATTTATTTACAATGGGAACTATTTACGCCGCAACCTAATTTATTTATGTATGAGCACGTTAATTAAATATCCGTATAGTTTAATTAGACCTCTCTATGAGCGTACCTCTTTTCATCGTTCCGTAATTGATGAGATGAATAATGATTTATTAAAACCTGCTTACTCTCATTGTCGTGCCATTACTCGCTACTATGCGAAAACCTTCTATATGGCTACACGTTTTTTACCTAACGATAAGCAACGTGGTATCTTTGCAATTTATGGATACTGCCGCTATGTAGATAATATGGTAGATGATAACTTAGATATGATCAATGATAAGTTTGTGCCTAATGATCAGCTATATGATAAGTTAGATGAATTAAGACACAAGATAGTAGATATCTATGAGGGAAAAATTCAATCAAAAGACCCTATTTTCACTGCATTTGCAGACACATTCCTTCATTATGAAATTTCTAAAGAACTCCCTTTAATTCTTATTGATGGAGTAGAACAAGATCTGCATAAGACTCGATTTCATAACTTCAAAGAAATTTACGATTACTCCTTTAAAGTAGCTTCTGTAGTTGGTTTAATGACCACGCCTGTGTTTGGTTATAAAGACGAGCAAGCGCTTAATTATGCAGCGGATTTGGGTATAGCTATGCAGTTAACCAATATATTAAGAGATGTGGGTGAGGATGTAGATCGTAACCGTATATACTTAGCGCAGGACGAACTGGTTGCGTTTGGACTTACTGATCAAGACATTTTATGCAAACGGGTGGACAATAGGTTTATTGAGTTTATGAAGTATCAAATCAAGAGGGCGAGAGAATATTATGAACGTGCAGATAAGGGGATATCTATGTTGGACCGAAACGCACGACTACCCGTATATTTGGCACGCTACAATTATGCCAAAATTTTAGATAAAATAGAAGAGAATAACTATGACGTGTTTTCTTCTAGAGCCTACCTTACAAAACTTGAAAAGCTCAGTATTCTTCCTCAGATATTTTACAAAATTAACAGGGCTTCGTAAACCCGCTCTACTGAGTATACACTCTTTTAGCACACAATTACTTTGCGTTATTTAAAATGTAGCAGTTTAGTATCTTGTTTAATCTATTAAGATGTAATTAAAGAACTTATTCACACGCCCTACAATTTTATGCGACAAATTAATAAAATACTTATTGCTAACCGTGGTGAGATCGCCGTTCGTATTATTCGAAGTTGTTCATCTCTAGGTATTCAAACAGTTGCAGTATATAGCGAAGTAGATGTATTTGCACCTCATGTTCGAATGGCAGATGAATCTATATTTATTGGTCCGGCTGCTTCCTCTCAGAGTTACTTGGTCATGGATACCATAATTGAAGCCGCGACTAGTTCTGGTGCGCAGGCTATTCATCCGGGTTATGGTTTTTTGAGCGAAAATGCCACTTTTGCTAATAAATGTCAGGAAGCTGGAATAATCTTTATCGGTCCACCACCAAATGCCATTGAATTGATGGGAGATAAAATGAAAGCTCGAGCATTGGTCCAAGAGCTTGGGATACCTTTTCCACAGGGCTTAGTAGAGCCCATCCTCCCTGAAAATAATGTTGACCAAATCGCTCATGAAATAGGATATCCTATTCTGATTAAAGCAGCAGCTGGTGGCGGCGGTAAGGGAATGCGAATAGTTCATAAGGAGTCAGAACTTAGTAATGCGGTAAAAATAGCAGCTTCTGAGGCACAAAATGCCTTTGGGGATGCGCGGGTATACATTGAGAAATATCTTGAGAATCCTCGGCATGTGGAAATACAAGTACTAGCTGATGAACATGGTCAGTATTTCCACCTATTCGATAGAGAGTGCTCGATTCAACGACGCCATCAAAAAGTGGTGGAAGAAGCGCCTTGTGTTATTTTAAACGATGATTTGAGGAAGAAAATGGCTCAGTCAGCCATAGAAATTGCAAGAAGCTGTGAGTACCATGGAGTGGGTACTGTCGAATTTCTGGTGGATAATCATTTAGACTATTATTTTTTGGAAATGAATACGAGGCTGCAAGTCGAACACCCTGTAACAGAGATGATTACAGGCTTAGATTTGGTTGAGTTACAAATACAAGTAGCTAGGGGCGAAAAACTAGATTTGATACAGCAAGATATTAAGATCCAAGGTCATGCTATCGAATGTAGAATTTATGCCGAAGATCCTTTCCATAACTTTTTACCTGATATTGGTTTTTTATCTAAGCATCGGATTCCATCTGGCTTGGGGATTCGCGTGGATACTGGGGTAGAAGAGGGCGCCGAAGTATCAATACATTATGACCCATTGATCTCTAAATTAAGTGTACATGCAGATGACCGTGAAAAAGCCATTCATAAGATGAAAGCGGCACTTGGTGAATATGAAATCGAGGGTTGTCAGTCCACTATATTTTTCTGTGATTACTGCATGAAGCATCCTAATTTTATTCAAGGGCGGTACAATACTCACTTTGTCTCCGATTTCTATGAACCTGATCTTGAGCATAATCGCTTGATTTGTAAGTATTCGAAAAACCTACCTGACCCAAGTATTATTGCATTAATGGCAGGAGTACTATTTGAAAGAAATTCGACTCAAAACGAATACAAAACATCTACAGTTACCTCAACCTCACCAAACATAGCTAAAGATAAGCCTTGGTGGGCCGCAAGAAGAAACTGATATTCTTATGAATGAACTACTATTTAAGCAGTTAAATAATTTAAAAACAGAACAACTTAACCCTAACACACAAGACATCGACTTGGATGACGCTCTCAACATTGCAAAAAAAATTAATAAAGAAGATCAAAAGGTGGCAGATGCAGTGGGTGAAAAGCTACCTCAAATAGCTCAAGCTATAGATTGGGTAGCACAAGCTTTATCGTTTGGCGGTAGATTACTTTATTTTGGAGCGGGGACCAGTGGGCGATTAGGGGTGTTAGATGCCGCAGAATGTCCTCCAACATTTGGAACAAAACCCGAACAAGTACAGGGATTTATTGCAGGCGGTCAGGCTGCTATGTTTGTGGCCCAAGAAAAGGCAGAAGATCAAGAAGATATTGGAATCACTGATTTGAATACGGTTTATCCCACACAGGCTGATGTAATTTGTGGTTTAGCCGCAAGTGGACGAACTCCTTATGTGCATGGAGCGCTAAGACGAGGAATTGAACTAGGTTGTAAAACAATATTTGTTACAAATGTACCAAAACAGCAGCTTACCATCTCCCCAGACTTAGTTATTGATGTGCCTGTCGGCCCCGAAGTAATAATGGGTAGTACAAGAATGAAAAGTGCCACCGCACAAAAAATGGTACTAAATATGATTACCACTGGTGCGATGATAAGACAAGGTAAAGTATATGAAAATGTTATGGTTGATCTTATGTTGACCAATACAAAATTGGTTGAAAGGGCTAAGCGAATTATCATGAATTTCAGTTCACTTGATTATAGAGACGCTACTGAAGTGTTAGAGCAGGCTAATGGACATGTTAAAACTGCGTTGCTCATGGCTATTGGGGGGAAATCAAAAGAAGAAGCGGAATCGTTGCTAGAAACACATCAAGGATTTATCAGAAAGGCATTAGAGTCACAAAACTAGGTAATAATGATCTCAATTAGGCTGTTTAGTATCTATATGTGGCTCTATTATAGCCTGCTATTCTTTGTTTTTTTCATACTCATATCATTCACTTTTCTAATTACGTTTCCTATAGATCCTTATCGGCGCATTCCTAATCGAGTGCTATCTTGGATGGCTTGGTGTATGATGCACCCCAGTCCAAGTTGGCAAATCCAACTTGAAAACGCCGAGTTACTCAATAAAACTACACCAACAATCTACGTTTGTAACCATGAAAGCTTTTTAGATATCCCACTTATTTATCAGTTACCAATTAGGATGAAATGGGTGGTCAAGCATAGCATGACATATATCCCAATTATGGGCTGGATGGTTCGATTAACGGGACATTTAACCATTAATCGATCCAAAAAATCCGCTCTTAAGAAGTTAAATAACCTACTTCAACCTCTAAAATCTGGTATACCTGTAATGCTTTTTCCAGAGGGTACACGATCGCTTGATGGTAGTTTAAAACCCTTTAAAAATGGGGCTTTTTTATTGGCTGTGGAACATGGTTTTTGTATTCAACCTTTAGTTATAGAAGGAGCATTTGAAGTTTTACGTTCTGGGAGTTACTTATTTCGATCTAAAGCCAATTTCCGGTTGCGAGTTCTTCCAAGCATTGACTCAAAAGAATTTGACTCTATGTCCGAACTAAAACAAACCGTAAAAGAAAGAATGTCGGATGCATTGAAGGAGCTAGAATCCTTGCAGTTGAACAAAACAAGTTTGAATTAAAGTAAGTTAAGCCAAGCTTTCAATTTCTATCTAGTCATTTTTAATACTAGATTACATATCATGTGGTTTTACTCATCACCTACTTATTGGTTATCGTACAAAAAATCATATAAACTTCGTATGATGGTAGCGCTTTGTGGGATTTTAGTTCTATTTATTATAGTTTTTAAGTGGCCTATGAAACCAAGAGAAAAACCAAAATACCAAGAGCTAATGGTTGTCTATCAAGAGGAAATCATACTTCAACCGATGGTTATAACTCGCCAAAATATTGGTGTAGCAGCTCCACCTAAACCAATAGTGCAAGCCTTAGCTTCTGAGTATCGGCTCATTGAAGAAGATTTTTTAACTATAGAGCGACCGAACTTATTGGTCGATGAATTTGAACAGGCTCGAAATGCTAGTACCGGTTGGATAGGTGAGGAGCAGAAAATCACCGGTGATCCCGATAGATTTGCGCGTATTAAAAAAATAGTAGAACCTTCCTATTCTAATGAAGTGTTGGCGAGTAATGATCAATATAAAATTGGGGTAGAAATGATCGTTGATTCCTCAGGAAAGGTCGTGGATGCATACGTATCTTCCATTGAACAAATTCTTGATAATGGCGAGAGTGTCGAGATGGACCAGGTTCAGTTTGGCATTTTGGAGGCAATAATCGAAGCGGCATTTATGTGGGAATTTACCCCAGCTGTAAAAGAAGGAAAGACTGTGAAAACCCAAAGAACTGAATTTTTTAATTTTGGTCATGCCGATTGTTAATGCCTCACAATAGGCGTATATTTGCCTACTTTTGGAGAGGTGCCGGAGCGGTCGAACGGGCTCGCCTGGAAAGCGTGTGTGCCCCCACCGGGGTACCGAGGGTTCGAATCCCTCCCTCTCCGCATTACAAATCTTTTCATACATTTTATTAGGTTTATCATATCTAATAAATTATTTTTAAATCAATATTAAATTATTTTCTTAGCGTATGAGAACTGTATTTTTGATTTTTTTGGTATTTTTTGCTGCTTGTGAAGTACCTGAAGCTCCAAATTTCACTCTATCACAAAAGTTTCAAGCTCCACTAATCACCGATTACACTATCCAAGTGATGGGTGATGCAAACATTAATAATGTACTTATCGATACCACTTCTGATGATTTGGATTCTCTTTTCACAGTATTACAGTCAGGAGATGATATTGGATTTATCTCAATTAATAAAAAAGAAGAGTTCGAGTTTGGAGACTTGAACGACGCTATACCAGAAATTGATACTGATAAAACTGAATTTGATGCAGAGGTCGGAGAAATTAGTATAGGTGATTTTTCCTCTGGAACCGGTAATTTGGGGGAAGCAAATTTTCAAGACTTAACTGGAATAAATCCTTCAACTATACCGGCTGGTATCCCTATACCTAGTGGTAGTTCGCCTACACCTACTAATATCGATGTTGGAAATAATACTGATTTTTTTAAAAGTGCTACAATAAAACGTGGTTCGATTCAACTTACACTAACTAACGACTTAGGATTTACAATAAACGAATTAAATATTGTTTTAAATTCAGGGGAAAATTTTGTTAATGAAGCAACTATAACAAACTTCAATACTAACACATCAAGGAACGCAACCATAGCTTTTAATGCTGGTGATAAATTAGAAGACATAAACGTTGATGTTTCAGTTGCTTGGAATGCACAGGTTTTAACAGGAGATGTCAATTCTCTCATAGTAAATGGTATAGAAGGTATTGATTTAGTTGCTTCTGAAGTAGAAGCTGCACTCGAACCTCAGGATTTCTCTACAAGTAATTCTTCTGACATTGAAACAGACGAATTTCAATTTACTACTGCTGAACATTACGTAGAACTAGAGTCAGGAATAATTGATATTGATCCTATTGTTAGCGATTTAGACCTTACAGTGGAAGAGTTAATTATTACATTTAATTCAATTAGAAAAGCTCCATATACAGAATCCGATGGTTTAGTTATATCTTATATTGGAGAAGATAAGATTGGAAGAAAATCAAGCGCTCCCGCAAAATCAATTGATTTAGCTGGATATAGATTATATGCCACTAATAATCAAGTTAGTTACTCAATAAGAGCAATTACCGAAAATACAAAAACACTTCCTCTGAGTGACAGATTTCGGACGGTTAATGAATTACATTCTGTATCATCTGGTGTTTCGATCACAAATATTAAGGTGGCTGAAGCATACGGTGTGGTAAAATCTAAAACAGTATTATTAGGTGAAGATGATACTGCCAATGGTGTTGAAATAATTGATTTATTTAATGAAACAGAAGCAGAAATAATTGAAATTAGTGGATTGGAGGATTTATCAAGTAAATTGGAGAATTTAGAATTTACTCAAGCTAAATTATCAATTAATTATACATCAAATATAGGTATATCTACATCAATTTACGCTTCAATAATGGGTATTGATGGTGATAATAATGAATTTTACTTAACGGGTAGCGAAGGTTCTTCAAATTTTGTAAGTGAATCTGATAACATATCTGGACTGCAGAAAAATGGGATTGATTTGACTTCATCTGAGTTGGTTAAATTTGAAATATCTCCAAGTATAACAGGAGATTTAATTGAAGGAAGTATTGAATTTGATCAGAACAATTCAACAGTCATCGATTTTCTAAATAACTTACCTAAAGAGATTAGATTCATTGGTAAAGCTGTAATTAATGAAGATGGTGGAGAGGCATTGATATCAACACCACTTGAATTTACTCCAAGTTTTGAAGTTGAGTTACCATTTGCTTTAAAAACACCTAACACAGCTACTTACACGGATACTTTAGAATCAGATGCCTTGACGGACTTACCGTCAGAGGATGACCCATTAGGTATTA
>CETK01091303.1_pt1 | contig 30735 bp, 29 predicted proteins | sample 361431 | NCBI WGS metagenome assembly CETK01 (sample SAMEA2622452, study PRJEB7988) | marine metagenome | biome: marine biome (ENVO:00000447); feature: surface water layer (ENVO:00002042); material: "saline water (ENVO:00002010), including plankton (ENVO:xxxxxxxx)" | depth 5 m | reverse complement strand
GCAACTGAAAAATTAACTTTCTGGGGAAATGCTTCTTGGTTAAGTCAAAATGAGTGGAACCCAGGGGAGGAAAATGACGACGACCTTCCTTTCCAAGATTTTCTTAATGCACCAAGATTTAAATTCCGTTTAGGGATGGATTACCTTGATAGAAACGGATTTCAGTTCTCTCTTGCATTCCAGCATGATGATGAGTTTAATTCCAACCAAGGGTTTTATGCAGGAACTGTTCAAGAAAAAAATTTAGTGGATGCCAGTATCGGATACAGGTTATCTGATAGTGTAAAGTTAGATCTTTCATCGACTAATTTATTTAATCAACAGTACAGAGCATTTCCAAATATGCCTGTCATCGGTAGAAGGCTAAACCTTAGATTGGTTTTTGACTTCTAAAATCGAGACTTCAAATAATTTAGAGGCAGCAATTATTGCTGCCTTTTTTTTGTTAAAATTTTTGTCAAAAAAAAAGGAGGTATTACATAAATTTACCTGCAACTCTCTTATCTTTACCAATCTAAAAATTGCAGTAATACAAGTACCTCATTATGGCTAAAAGCATTGGTAAAGTATCACAAATAATTGGCCCAGTTGTTGACGTTGAGTTCAGTGGAGAAAATAATTCACTACCAAAAATTTATGATGCTCTAGAGATAAAAAAAGAAGATGGTTCCACTCTTGTTTTGGAAGTGCAGTCTCATATTGGTGAGGAAACGGTAAGAACCATTTCTATGGATTCAACAGATGGATTAAGCCGTGGAGCAGATGCAACAGCCCTAGACAGTCCAATCCAAATGCCAATTGGAGAAGAAATTAATGGACGTCTTTTTAATGTTATTGGAGATGCGATTGATGGAATGCCAAACTTATCAAAAGATAAAAAGAAAGGACTTCCTATCCATAGAGATGCCCCTGCGTTTGAAGAATTATCTACATCAACAGAGGTACTTTTTACCGGCATCAAAGTAATTGATTTAATTGAGCCTTACGCTAAAGGAGGGAAAATAGGCCTTTTTGGTGGCGCCGGAGTAGGAAAGACTGTTTTGATACAAGAATTGATTAACAACATTGCCAAAGGACACGGTGGTCTGTCTGTTTTCGCGGGAGTAGGAGAGCGAACAAGAGAGGGTAATGATTTGCTCCGTGAAATGTTAGAATCAGGGATCATAAAGTATGGTGATGACTTTATGAAATCTATGGAGGAAGGTGGCTGGGATTTAAAAAAAGTTGATAAAAAAGCATTGAAAGATTCAAAAGCTACTTTTGTATTCGGGCAAATGAACGAACCTCCAGGTGCAAGAGCAAGGGTCGCGCTCTCGGGTCTTACAATAGCAGAATATTTTCGGGATGGGTCTGGAGACGGTCAAGGAAAAGACGTACTTTTCTTTGTCGATAACATATTTCGATTTACCCAAGCTGGTTCTGAGGTTTCAGCACTACTTGGAAGAATGCCTTCTGCTGTAGGATATCAGCCGACCTTAGCTACAGAAATGGGAGCCATGCAAGAACGCATCACATCGACTAAAAAAGGGTCCATTACTTCAGTGCAAGCGGTCTATGTTCCTGCAGATGATCTAACTGACCCTGCACCCGCAACTACATTTGCTCATTTAGATGCAACTACTGTACTATCTAGAAAAATTTCTGAGTTGGGAATATATCCAGCTGTAGATCCACTTGATTCGACTTCTAGAATCTTAACACCAGAAATTTTAGGTGATGAGCATTACTTGTGTGCTCAAAGAGTAAAAGAATTATTACAACGTTATAAAGAGCTACAAGATATAATAGCTATTTTAGGAATGGACGAACTTTCTGAAGAGGATAAACTCGCTGTATCAAGGGCTAGGCGAGTTCAACGTTTTCTTTCCCAGCCATTTCATGTCGCTGAACAATTTACAGGAATACCTGGTGTTTTAGTTGACATTAAAGATACGATAAAGGGCTTCAATATGATTATGGACGGAGAACTAGATCATATTCCTGAGGCTGCATTTAATTTGAAAGGGACAATTGAAGAAGCAATTGAAGCTGGAGAGAAAATGATAGCTGAGACAAAAAAGTAACATGAATCTTTCGATTGTTTCACCTGAGGCTGTACTTTTTAATGGTGAAGTGGAGAGTGTCACTTTACCAGGGACCTCTGGATATTTTCAGATATTGAACAACCACACCTCTTTAGTATCAACACTAGTGGAAGGTAGAATCAAAATTCAAGGGAAAATAAACTTAGAGGAATCAAACAAAAAGAAGTTTGAATATAAAGAGGGCTTTACGTATTTAGATATTATTTCAGGCGTGGTAGAGGTTTTAAGTAATAAAGTCACAATCCTGACTGATTAAATTTAAATTTTTCTTAAAGCATCGAAAACTTTTTCTGTCTCCCAACCTTTGTAAGAGAAATAGCGAAGTAACTTTTTTTTTTGATCGTATTTTGTAAGATGCGAAAATTCTTCTAATTTTTTTTCTAAAAGTTCACGAAATTTTTCTTCATAATCAGAGTCTAATATTTCCTTCATGCCTACGTTTATATTATATTCAGAAATTCCTCTTTTTTTTAATTCTCTTAAAATTCTGCCTTTACCCCATTTCTTAATGTTAAATTTCCCTCTTGCATAACATTGGGCAAAACGTGTCTCATTTAAATAATTATTTTGTATCAAGTCTGCGACTATAAGATCAATTGCACTTGGGATAATTCCCAATTCTTTTAATTTGTTAATTACCTCTTTGTGACAACGTTCTTGATAAACACAATAGTATTCAAGTTTTTTTTTTGCGTCCGAAATTGTTAAAGATTTTTTACTTCGCATATAGCGAAGATAAAAATTCTTTATTCTTTTTGGATCAAAAAAAAACCGCCTGTAAAGGCGGTTCATTTTAATTTCGGAGTCTTCTTCTATCTTTATTCAAAAATCGGAACTCCAAATATGGGTAAGCGTGGCGTGGAACAATTCTAATCCACTTTTTGTATTCAAAATACCATTTTAAGCGTAATGATGGATTTCCACTTAAAATGAATGCAGCTACAAAAGGATGAGTATGTAAAAATATCTTTTCTTTTGTATTGCTCTTGTTCTTAGTAATTTTACTAAGCTCTGTGTTGATTTTGTCAATTAGTACAATAGGAGCCTCGACTTCACCATTAACATTAGGATTAGGCTCATTGGTTTTGATACTCATTTCTGGCCTTACTCGCTGACGAGTAATTTGAATGAGACCAAATCTACTTGGCGGAAGAATTTTATGTTTAGTTCTGTCCGCACTCATTTCGTTAATCAAATGTTCAAATAACTTTTTACGGTTAGCGTTAGAATTCAAGTCTATAAAGTCCACAACAATTATTCCACCCATATCACGGAGTCTTAATTGTCTTGCGATTTCAGATGCTGCGATTAGATTTACTTCCATCGCAGTCTCTTCTTGATTTTTAGAACGATTAGATCGATTTCCACTATTTACATCAATTACGTGCAAGGCCTCAGTATGTTCTATAACTAAGTATGCTCCTTTTTGCATTGATACCGTTTTACCAAAAGATGTTTTAATTTGACGTTCAATTCCAAATTTCTCAAAAATTGGAAGATGATTTTCATATAGCTTTACAATTGATTTTTTGTTAGGGGCTATTGTTTCTAAATAATCTCTAATTTCATTTTGCATTTCAGCATCATCAACATGAATACCCGTAAAACTGTCATCAAAAATATCTCTAAGTATACTAGACGATCGATTGATTTCACTCAAGACTTTTGTTGGATATCTGTCAATTTGTTTCAATTTAGATGACAAGTTTTTCCATCTAGTCAACAATTGTTGGATATCAGCGTCTAAAGCCGCAACTTTTTGGCCTTCAGCAACCGTACGTATAATTAAACCAAATCCTTTGGGCTTAATACTTTGTACTAGTTTTTTTAAACGGCTTTTTTCTGTTTTATCTTCAATTTTTTGAGAAATTGAGACACGATCAGAAAAAGGCATCAAAACCATATAGCGTCCAGCTAGAGAAATTTCAGAACTTAATCGGGGTCCTTTTGTCGAGATAGGTTCTTTAACAATTTGAACTAAAACTATTTGTTTGGAAGACAAAGTGTCTCCAATATTACCGTCTTTATCAATATCACTTTCGTAACGAAATTGTTTTAAAAGATAATCTTTGTTTTTACCTGTGCTTACCTGTTTAATATATTTTACCAGAGAAGGGAGTTTTGGACCTAGATCATGATAATGAAGGAAACCGTCTTTCTCAAAGCCTACATTTACAAATGCGGCATTCAAACCAGGAACAGATTTTCTAATTTTACCGACAAAAATGTCTCCAACAGAAAATTTGTTGTCTTCAATCTCTTGGTTTAGCTCAATTAATTTTCCATCCTTGAGCAACGCAAAATCAACAGCAGAGGAATTCGAACGTATAATTAATTCTTTATTCACTCTGTCACATTTTGTGTCATCACTTTATCTTAAGCGATGACTGATTAAACAATAATTTCAGGATTTACCTGTAGCAGCTTTCAACTATTGAAGCTGCATTTCAATGAACTTTTGTAAAAGTTTTAAGTGATTTACCCAGCACTATTTTTTCTTGTGGCGATTGGCTCTAAGTCTTTTTTTTCTTTTGTGAGTCGCTACCTTATGTCTTTTTCTTTTTTTACCACTTGGCATATTTTGTTGTTAGATTATTTTAACTTTTAGGGACAGCTACTTTTGATTTGATTCCCTGCACAAAAATCTTCGCTGGTTTGAAAGCTGGGATATTATGTGCGGGAATTTTTATAGCTACGTTTTTAGAAATATTACGACCTGTTTTTTCAGCACGGGTTTTAATTATAAAGCTTCCAAATCCTCTTAGATATACATTTTCTCCTTTTTCTAAAGAAGTTTTAATTTCTTTCATAAAATTTTCAACGGTAGCCTGAACATCTGCCCTATCAATCCCTAATTCATTTGATATATTTGAAACAATTTCTGCTTTTGTCATAGTTTTTGTATTATTTGCTTAAAAATCCAGGCTCGCAAATATATCATTTTTTAATTACAAAACTCTCTGTCTAAAGTTTTTATATTATAATTGCTCATCAATAAAAATTAAAAAGTTAAGTTGAACTGGACTCAAACATTAATGGAGTGGTTCTACACAAATAAGAGAGATTTTATTTGGCGTAGCACCAAAGATCCTTATAGGATTTGGATATCCGAAATAATGTTACAACAAACAAGAGCTTCTCAAGGGCAAACTTATTATAAAAAGTTTATAGGTATTTTTCCAGATCTTCAAACACTAGCTTTAGCTAATCAAGATAAAGTTTTAAAATTATGGCAAGGGCTTGGATATTATTCTAGAGCTATAAATTTACATTCGACAGCCCGGTATCTCTACAATGAATATGACGGAAAATTTCCTAAGACTTTCAATGAAATAATCAATTTAAAAGGTATTGGCGATTATACTGCTAGTGCTATAGCTTCAATATGTTTTGATATTCCTGAAGCTGTAGTTGATGGAAATGTCTATCGATTTTTATCACGTTTTTTTGGTATTTCAATACCAATAAATACAAGTAATGCTCATCGTGAATTTAAAAAAAGGGCAACAGAATTAATGGATTTTAATAATCCTGGTGATTTCAATCAAGCTATTATGGAATTTGGTTCTATACAATGCAAGCCAAAAAACCCTTTATGTCTAAAATGTCCATTTATTGAAAATTGTATAGCATACAAAAATCAAAAAATTAATCTTTTTCCTGTAAAAAAGAAGAATTTCAAGTTAAAAAACCGGTACTTCAATTATTTCGTATTTCAGGATAGGGAAAAAAAAACAATAGTTGAAAAAAGAAATGAAAACGATATTTGGAAAAATTTATTTCAATTTCCATTATTAGAGCTTCCAAAGCTTAATTATAAAAAAGATGAATTATTAAAACAGATAAGATTAAAATACAATCATAAAATTGAATTTGAAAATCTTCATTTGTGGAATTCTAAACCAGTCATTCAAAAGCTTTCCCATCAAAAACTGCATATTTTTTTCTGGATTATCAATTTAAAAAAATGGAATTCTCAAAATTGGACCACAGTTGACGATTTAAAAAAATTACCTGTTCCAATTGCATTACAAAATTTTATCGATAATTTTTATAATTGATTCATGATGTTTAAATTTACTTATAATCCATTTGAACTTTTAAAAAAAAAAATTATGAGTGGAACTCTAAATAAAGTAATGCTTATTGGACACCTTGGCGATGACATTAAAATCCATCATTTTGAGGGTGGTGGTTCAATAGGAAGATTTCCCCTCGCAACCAATGAAAATTACACAAATAAAAATACCGGTGAAAAAATTACTAATACAGAATGGCACAATATTGTGGTTAGAAATAAAGCTGCTGAAATATGTGAAAAATATTTAAGCAAAGGTGATAAAATATACATTGAAGGAAGAATTAATACTCGCAAATGGAAAGCAGAGGACGGTGCTGATCGATATTCTACTGAGATAAATGTTAATGAATTTACTTTTTTAAATATAAAAAAAGACAGCACAAAATTATCCTCACCTGGAATAGATCAAAGCTCTAATTTTGATAATAAGTTGGTTGAACCAGATGACTTATCTACTTAAATTTTAAATATTGGATTATTCCCAATTATTTTTTTTTATAAGTTTTGTAGAAAACCTTCAATCAATTTGGTTTCAACTTCTAATTATATTTTTATTACTAACATGCTCAGCATTAATTTCTGCCTCAGAAGTTGCTTTTTTTTCTCTCCAACTAAAATCCTTAGAAGACCTTGATGAAGATGATATCACAACTGGAACTTCACATGTGATATCATTATTAAAGAATCCAAAGCGTCTTTTAGCGACAATTTTAGTTGCCAATAATTTTATCAATATTGCTATTGTCCTTTTATTTACAATTCTAAGTAAAAAAATTTTTGTCGGTATAAATAATACATTTCTACTACTATTCATTGACATAGGCATTGTAACAACTTTAATTTTAATTTTTGGTGAGATATTACCAAAGGTATACGCGAACCGAAATGCGTATGCTTTTTCATTATTTATGGCTCCTATTATTCAATTCTTAGACCGTTTTATTTTATTTTGGATAACCTCACCTATGAGCAGGGCTACAGCTTTTTTTGAAAAGAAACTTGGTGACAAAAAAAATAAGATTTCAGTAGATCAACTTTCCCAAGCACTTGAACTTACTGATGATCATGAAACAACATCTGATGAACAAAGAATGCTTGAAGGAATAGTGAATTTTGGTAATACTGATACTCGAGAGGTAATGTGTCCAAGAATTGATATTTTTGCTCTTTCAGATCAAATGAGCTTAGAGGAAATCATTCCTTTGATATTGAGCAAAGGCTTTTCTCGGATACCAGTTTACAGCAAAAAAAAAGATAATATTAAAGGAATTTTGTACACCAAAGACTTACTTCCGCACCTAAATAAGTCAGACTATCAATGGCAAAAACTTTTAAAAACCCCATTGTATGTTCCAGAAAACAAAAAACTTGATGACTTACTTAAAGAATTTCAGCAGAAGAAAAATCATCTAGCAATAGTAGTTGACGAATATGGAGGAACTTCGGGATTAATTACTCTTGAAGATATTATAGAAGAAATCATTGGAGATATAAGTGATGAGTTTGATGAAATAGATTTAAATTATTCTAAAATTGACGAATTAACTTACGTTTTTGATGCAAAAATAAGCCTCAAAGACTTTTTTAAGATAATAAATATTGAAGATTTAGGATTTTTTGATAACATTAAAGGCGACGCAGAAACTTTAGCAGGTCTTGTTCTTGAAATTACAAAGAAGTTTCCTAGGCGTGGACAAAAAGTTGCTTTTAAGGGCTACAAATTTATTGTTGAGGATGTTGATCAGTTTAGAGTTAAGCAGATAAAAGTATGTTTACCTAATAATATGAATAAATCAAATTAATGTTAATCAAAAATTTTTCCTTTTGTTTAATACTTTTATTTTTATGGACTTGTAATTCAGATTCGCAACCTAAACCCGAAGCTTACTTAAGATTGAAATATGACAAACCAAGTTATATGGCTGTTAAGAAGCATCCTAACTTTTCATTTGAGTATAATACCCATGCAGAATTAAAAATAAATAAAAATAAATCACCACAATTGATTTATCCAAAAATGAAAGCTACGCTCTACATGAATTATAATTCAGTTAAGAAAAATATAGATTCACTATTAAACGATGCATACCAACTTCCTTTTAAACATATTTCAAAAGCGGAATCAATTCCTGAAAAAATTTTCATCAATAATGAAAAAAAAGTTTACGGGACACTTTTTTCAGTAATAGGTGACGCTGCATCTCAATTTCAATTTTTTTTGACAGACAGTACAAATCATTTTTTGGTAGGTTCGGTCTATTTTTATGCAAGGCCAAATTATGATTCCTTATTTCCAGCAATTAAATTTCTCGAAAAGGATTTAATTTATCTTATAGAAACATTTGAATGGAAATAAAAAAATATATGTGTTAACATTGGGCATTAATTAGATATGGTTACTTATAAAAAAAGATGCATTTTTGCATCGCTGTGAACTTATCAATTAAAAAATGGTTTTATCTAATTATACTTTCCATTATTTGGGGAAGTTCTTACATCTTAATCAAAAAAGGGCTTGTAGGCCTTGATCCCTTACAATTAGGATCCTTACGAATAATTATTACAACAATAATCTTATCTATCTTTGGGTGGAGTAAATTAAGTAAAATACCCAAAGACTCCTGGAAATGGATCGCTTTAACTGGCTACTTTGGTACTTTTTTTCCTACTTTCTTATTCGCATACGCTGAGACAGTTATTGATTCTTCTGTTGCTGCTGTTCTAAATGGAATGACTCCCCTATTTACGCTATTAATCGGTCTTTTATTTTTTAGAAGTGAATTAAAAATAAAAAAATTACTCGGTATAATGCTTGGTTTTGTTGGAACATTAGTTTTGGTATCTAATGAACTTACAATCAATACTGGTCCAAAAAGTTGGTATTCTTATTTGGTAGTTTTAGCAGCCTTTTGCTACGCTATAAATGTAAACCTAATAAAATACAAACTAGAGGGTATATCTGCACTTGCTATAGCTTTAGGAAACTTTGTAGCCATATTATTTCCAGCTACGCTAGTATTAATTTTTTCAAATTTTCCTATACAAGAAGTCTTAAAGGGAACTAAAGTGTCAATTTCGATTACGTATGTTTTTATTTTGGCTTTTTTTGGTACAGCTTTGGCAAAAGTCATGTTTAATGATTTAGTTGCAATTTCGTCCCCCGTGTTTTCAATTTCTATTACTTATTTACTTCCAATTGTTGCAATTTTGTGGGGTGTTTTAGATAATGAAATTTTTACATTAATACAGTGGATTGGATGTGCTTTCATCCTCCTAGGAGTCTATTTGGTGACAGAAAGTAAAAGACTTAGTAATAAAAAAATTGTTAAATGAATATTTAATAAATTTACGCTAAAATGATATGAAATTCTTAATTAATCTTGTTTTCACTTTACAAATTTCGCTTTCTCTCGCTCAAAAAAAATATGATATTATTTTGAAATCCATTGAAAACAATGCTTCAAAATATGAAAACGTAGCAAATCAAATATGGTCTTTCGCAGAAGTTGGTTATCAAGAAGAAAAAAGTAGCATTTTGCTTCAAAAAATACTTTCGGAGGAAGATTTTTCAATAGAAACTGAAGTAGCAAATATTCCAACTGCTTTTGTTGCATCATATGGTTCGGGTAGTCCAGTTATAGGTATTTTAGGAGAATATGATGCGCTACCAGGTCTTTCACAACAAGCGGTACCTTATAAACTTTCCGGGAATGACAAGGCGGGACATGCTTGTGGGCATCATCTTTTCGGTACAGCTTCAGCCGCAGCGGCAATCGCAATAAAGAATCATATCAAAAATCAGAAAATATCGGGGACCATAAAATATTATGGGTGTCCTGCTGAAGAGGGAGGATCTGGAAAAGTTTATATGGTAAGAGAAGGACTGTTTGATGATTTAGATGTTGCTCTTCACTGGCATGCTGCAGACGAAAATTCAGCTAGTGCTGGAAAAGCTCTAGCAAACAAAACTGCAAAATTTAGATTTTATGGTGTTTCTTCTCATGCTTCTGGCTCACCTCAAAATGGACGTTCAGCATTGGACGGTGTTGAAGCAATGAATAATATGGTAAATATGCTAAGAGAACATACAACTGAAAGCACAAGGATTCACTACGTTATAACTAGGGGAGGCAATGCCCCAAATGTTGTACCTGATTTTGCTGAGGTATACTATTACGCTAGACATGAAAAAAGAGATGAAGTTCAAAATATTTTTAATAGAATTGTTAGTGCGGCAGAAGGGGCAGCTATCGGAACTGAAACAACAATGGACTACGAGGTAATTAGCGGTGTTCATGAACTTTTACATATAGAAAGTTTACAAAAAAGGATGCACAAAAATTTAGAAAAAATCGGAGGATATTTCTATGACGAAAAAGAAAAAGCTTTTGCAGAAGAAATTTCAAAAACATTAGGTTTAAAATTAAACACAAAATATGTTAGAGGTGTTGTACCCTATAATCCTATTGGTAAAGCAGGTGGTTCTACTGATGTTGGAGATGTAAGTTTTACTGTTCCCACTGTTGGTTTAAGAGCTGCAACATGGGTACCAGGAACTTCTGCACATAGCTGGCAAGCGGTTGCAGCAGGAGGTACAAGCATCGGTATAAAAGGGATGATGGTTGCAGCAAAGACATTAGCTTTAACTGGGATGCAGTTGATTGATGAACCGAAAGCAATTTCACTAGCCAAAAAAGAATTTTTAAACCAGAGAGGACTTGATTTTAAATATAAACCACTTTTAGGCAATAGAAAACCTGCTTTAGATTACAGAAATTAAATTTTGGTTATGAATAAAAATTTTTTTAAAGTTCTTTTTCTTTTTGGTTCAATTTCATTTTCTCAAGTATATAATTTTAATTCTGTTAGTAACGGAAAAAGCATAATTCATAAAATAATGTTAGATGAAAATTATTTTGTTGAAACTCAATACCTAACAAAAACATCAGAATTCGTATTAACTCGAGGTGGATATTACAATAAAACGGAGACAAAAATTATTAAAGTTAATTTAGAATTCAACTCAAATTTTTTTAAAGACAGTCTTAAGTTCGTCGAATTTGAAAAAAAAGATTCTTGGGTAAAACTATCGCAAAAGCCTATTGAATTGAATGGGATATGGTTGATGGCAGGGAGAATTACAGATGAGGGAGAAAAAAGAAGAGACATTTCAAAACCAAGAAAAACAATGAAATTTTTGAAAGATGGAAATTTTCAATGGATCGCATTTAATATTGACACCTTTCAATTCTTTGGTTCAGGAGGTGGAACCTATTCTGCTAAAAATGGAATTTATACTGAAAATATTGAATTCTTTTCGCGAAACAATAATAGTGTTGGAAAAATTTTACCATTTAATTACAGTCTTAAAGGCGTTGATTGGCATCATTCAGGTAAGAGTAGCAAGGGAGATCCTATTTATGAAATTTGGACAAAAAGAATCGATTAATTACTTCACAAAAATTTACCTTTGAAGAGATATTTAAACCAGAATACATTTTAAAACGACTATGATATCCAGTCAAGAATTAATAGATCTTTTAACAATTGATAGGAGAGAAAAGTACCACTTTGTAGGTCAAAATTATAAAACCGCCTGGGGCCGAGTCTTCGGGGGTCAGGTTCTTGGGCAATCACTTCATGCAGCCTACCAAACAGTTCCAAATAATCGAATAGCCCATTCTATGCATGGATACTTTATTCTTGGAGGAGATGTTAATATACCGATCGATTATCATGTTGATGATATTCGAGATGGAAGGAGCTTTACAACAAGACGTGTAGTAGCGTTTCAAGAAGGTAAAGCCATTTTTAATATGGCTGCATCATTCCATATTAAAGAAGAAGGTGAAAATCATCAAATACAAATGCCTAATGTACTTACGCCTGACTTACTATTAACAGATATTCAGCAAGCAGAAGCATTACAAAAAAAAGATCCAATACGTTTTCAAAGATTAATGAAAGCACATCCACAAATTTTCGAATTCAAACCCGTCAATAAAGCCATTTATCTACAAACTAGAAATTCATTACCATTGGCTCATATTTGGTTTAGAATAAAAGATAAAATCACTGCAGATATTGCTCTTCAACAACAGATTTTAGCTTTCGCTTCTGATTATAGTCTTTTATTAACAGCAACTTTACCACATAGACAGAAAATTGTGGATTCAAAAATGTATTATGCAAGTTTGGACCACGCATTGTGGTTTCACCGCGATTTTAAGATTGATGATTGGTTACTTTATGCAATAGAGAGTCCAAGTGCCTCTAATGCTAGAGGTTTTTCAAAAGGAAGTATTTTTGACCAAAAAGGGAAAATGATTGCTTCTGTAACTCAAGAAGGACTAATGCGTGAATTTAAATGAAGATGAGGTTAGTTAGTTTTTTAATTTTTTCTCTTAGCATATGCTTTATTAATAAATCCATTTCACAGGAATATGAAAAGGTCAACGGCTTATGGAATGCAGCTTTTATAGATTTACCAATTTCAAAAAAAATGAGTTTTAGAACTGAATTTCATTCACGAACCATATCTTATTTTGGTATTTGGGATCAACAGCTTTTAAGACCTCAATTTTCTTATAAATCGTCAAAAAATTTATCATGGAGAGCAGGATATACATTTATTAAAAATTTCGATCAAGATAATACTGCTGATGCAAGGTTAAGGAGGGAGCACAATATTTGGGAGCAGGTTGAATTTTCTGCTCCACTAAGTAAATCTTCATTTAGGACTTGGATTCGCCTTGAGCACAGATTTCAAGAGAATTTACCACTTCAAAAAAATAGAAATTTAAAAAGCTTTAACTTTTCTAGTAGACTAAGATTTAGATTGACTTATTCAAAAAACCTATCCAAAGAAGACGCTAAAACTGTTTGGGATCTTGTTATTTATGATGAAATCTTCTCATTGTTAAACACTCAGGGCATTCCTTATAAGTTCAATCAAAACTGGACTTTCCTTGGTTTAAACATAAAATTTAATAAAAAATTGAATATTCTTACCGGCTTTCAAAAAAATACTATTCTTAAGCCATCTAGTGATTATCTAATTAATAGATTATGGAATACCATAATATTCTACAAAATTTAGGGCAAATTAATTTTATAGATAAATTTTTAAGTGAACTTTTCCAGATTAATTGGGTTTGTAATTAGAATTTAATTAAATACAGAAAGATTTTTTTATTTTTAAGAGAAATACGAAAATTATGATAAAAGACAGTGCATGGAGACCATTACCCGATTTTTTAACAATTGGTAACAGCAAAATTGAGGGATTAGGACTTTTTGCATTAAAAGACCTGCCTGAGGGAAAAGATTTAGGAATGACACATATTTTTGATAAAAGATTTAAAGACCAATATATAAGATTACCTCTTGGAGCATTTATCAATCACCATGAAATACCAAATTGTGATGCGATTTTTGCAGATTTTGATCCGGAAATAGGGGAGATCAAGCACATACGAATAATAACTTCCAAAAAAATAAACAAGGGAGAGGAAATTACAGTCAAGTACATAATAAACAAACTTAAAAACCCAAATTGGGAGCATGAATACGAAGCTACCCAATGATATATTCTAATATTGTCTAGAAAAATTATTACTTAAATCTAAATCTGTTTTCAATAATTGTAATTTCTAAATAAAAATAATATTTATAATTAAAATCGTTTTTTGCTACAAAATTTAATTATAATTTTTCATTATTAAATAAAGGTATTGAAAGTATGGTCTCAAAAATTAGTGTTTAAATACTGGATTATTAACAATCTGTTAATTATTTATACTATTTTTTGCTAAAAACATAATTAAAAACTTAAATTCTTACAGAGATTTTATTACTTTTGCAATATCAATTCTTCGAGAAATGAATTGGTTTATGGTTATAGCCTTTGGGAATAATTCCCAAAGGCTTTTTTAATAGATCTGTTTATTTAAGTAGGTCCTAAATTTATCACAATTAAAAGAATCTATATTTAAATTTGAGAATGTATCAATTTTTTTTAGCTACTATGATCTGTTTTGTTGGATTTACTCAGATTTCCTATAGATCATTTAAATTACCTAAATCAGTCTCAGAAACATCTGGACTTGAATCCTTTGGCAACTATCTGATAACACACAACGACTCGGGTGATAAACCAAAACTTTATGTAATTTCTAGTAGTGGGGAAAAAATAATTGAGATAAAAATTAATAATATAGAAAATAATGATTGGGAGGATATTTCGTCAGATTCAGACCACTTTTATATTGCTGATACTGGAAACAAATATGGAACAAGAGAAAATTTAAAAATATACATTCTGAATAAAAATTTTATACTTAAAGGGTCCATAGGAATTAAATACTCTAGACAGTCAAATTATATAAAGAACAAAAAAAGTGAATTTGATGCTGAAAGTTTAGCTGTTGTTGGAGATGAATTGGTCTTGTTTTCTAAAAATAGGAGAACATTGAAATCAGAAATATATGTTTTTCCAAAAAAAAAGGGAAACTATATCCTAGAACCAAAGGCAACAATTAATTCGAAAGCCCTTATTACAGGTGCCGATTATGATGATATCAATGACCTTATGGTTTTAACAGGATATAGTTTGAAGGGCGATCAATTTATTTTTAAAATAAATAATTTTAAAGGGAATAGTTATAAAAACTTAAAGCTTGACCGATATAAAATACCAGTTCGAAATTCACAGATTGAAGCTATTAAAATAATTAATCAACAAGAGTTTTGGGTTAGTTCTGAAAGTGAAGAACAAAACACACCCAGCTTATTTCGTATCAAAATAGAATCAGAATAATTTCCTTTTAGACATTTGCATCAAACAAAATTTTTATAATAAATTGTTACCTATAAAAAATTAATAAAATTGAATGGTTGCAAAGCGTATAGTTAGTTTAAAAATCAGAAAAACACACCGTTATTTAGGGGTATTCATTGGATTGCAGTTTTTAGCATGGACGGTGTCAGGACTCTATTTTAGTTGGACAGATATAGATGAAATTCATGGAGATCAGTTTCGAGTTGAGTCTCCACTTAAAAAAGGATTATTTTCTAACCTGATTTCTTTCGATAGTATACCTGTACAAGTTGAAAAGCTTAGTTTGGTATCAATTGATAATCAACCATATTATTGGATTAACGATCAATTACTTTATCAAGCCCAGACAGGGATTTTAAAAAAAAATATTTCAGAAAAAGAAGCTATAGGTATTGCGAAACAAAACCTGATTGAGGGCCTTAAAGTAGATCATGTTGAATTATTAAAAACTACTGATTCTCATCATGAGTATAGGGGTCAAAAATTACCAGTCTATGCTATACATTATGAACACCCTGATTTGTTAGTTGCATATGTAGATGCAAAGAGTGGGATTTTTAAAAAAATACGTCACGAAAGTTGGCGTTGGTTTGATTTCTTGTGGATGGGGCATACAATGGACTACGTAGGAAGAGATAATTTTAACAATCTATTACTACGCATTTTTTCACTTTTTGGATTGTTTACCGTTATTAGTGGATTTTTACTTTGGGGTACTAGTTCTCCAACTCTAAGGAAAATATTAAACTGGCAATAGTGTGAGAATTTTTTGGGTCCTCTTATTTATTAGTTCACTAAACCTTAAATGTCAGGATATTTACTTTCCAAATAATATTGATGCTATTGGATTTGGATATTGTAATCGAACAGATTTAGACCAGAAAATTTGGGATGTTATAGTAAATAAGTCAATAAATGCTTGGGTTTGGTTGGGTGATATAGTCTATACTGAAGGGGAAAGTATGGATAATTTTGCTTTAAAATATTCAATTCAAAAATCACTACCATCTTACAGAAAATTATCTTCCCACACAAATATATTTGGAGTTTGGGATGATCACTATTTTGGGAAAAATGTTGGAGGAGTCGGATTTAGAAAAAAACAGCAGAGTAGAGATTTATTATTTGATTTTCTTGATCTTCCTACTAATCATCCTGCAAAGGAGAGAACTGGTGCATATCAAAGTTATTGTTTTGGAGATAATCGACAAAAAATATGCCTATACCTTTTAGATTTAAGATATTTTAAGGAGGAATATGAAAAAGATTTTAGTTCAAAACAATACTACAAAAAAAATAATGGGAGTTTATTGTGAGAAAAACAATTGAAGTGATTGGATAAAGAATTATTGAAAAATGGTGCAGAAGTAAATTTGCTGGCAGGAGGGATATAATTAATTTCTTCTGAACACCCCTATGAGAAATGGGCAAATTTTCCTAAGGCCAGGCAGTGCTTATTTAATTTCCTAAAAGAAAATAAGATAAAAAACCCAATATACTTGAGTGGTGATCCTCATTTTGCTGAGATTTCTATTATTGAACTTCTCCCAAACTATAGACTTTACGATATAACTTCAAGTGGTTTAACTCATTCATATGAATATTTGGAAGAAGAATTTAATCCTAAAAGAGCAAGTCCATTAATTACAGCTAAAAATTTTGGAATCATTAAGTTGAATTGGGTTATTAGAAAAATTGCTTTGCAAATTTACAATATTGATGGCAGGGTTTTGTTTGAAAAAACCATCAAAATTCAATAACCTATTTTTAATTTCTTCAATTTTTAACATTAATTTTAGCTAATGGAAAACATATATTTTATCCCTTTCTTAATTATTCTTGTCTTTGCAGCTTTTTTTCTATACAAGAGCAAAAATTCTTTAAGTAAATATGTACTTGAAGAACTAAGAGCTCAACTTCAAAAGGAGTTTCTTTTTAATAGAGAAGAGCTTTCGAAAAATTTGCATGAAAACAGAATTGAGCTTACTCAAAGCCTTCAAAGATTGAATGATACAATTCTAAAAAAAGCAAAAGATGATCGTTATGAATTGAGAAATACGTTGAAAGAATTTGAATCAAGTTTTGTAAAAAATGTTGAGACATTTAATACAACCCAAAAAGAGAAATTCGATCAAATGAAAGTGAAACAAGATGAAATGATAAAAACAACTGAAATTCGTTTGGAGAGAATGCGAGAAACTGTTGATGAAAAGCTTCATAAAACACTTGAAGAGCGCCTTGGGAAATCATTTGAAATGGTAACTAAACAATTATTAGTTGTCCAAAAAGGATTAGGAGAGATGCAAAATATAGCTTCTGGGGTTGGAGATCTAAAAAAAGTGTTAAGTAATGTTAAAACCCGAGGAGTTTTGGGAGAAATTCAATTAGGAAATATTTTGGAAGAAATTATGACTCCTGATCAGTATGATAAAAATGTTAAAACAAAGAAGGAGTCTGATTTTCAAGTTGAATATGCAATTAAATTGCCTGGTCGAAATAAAACTGACAAGCCAGTTTATTTACCTATTGATGCCAAGTTCCCACAGGAAGACTATATTCGGCTTCAAAATGCTTACGAAACAGGTGATGCTGTTGCAGTAGAATTATCCTTGAAAGCTATTCTCCAGTCAGTAAAAAAATTTGCTAAAGATATTTCAACAAAATATATTGATCCTCCAAACACTACCGATTTTGGAATAATGTTTTTACCGATTGAAGGTTTGTTTGCTGAAGTAGTTAGACAACCAGATATGATTTCTATGCTTCAAAGAGAATATAAGATTGTTGTTACTGGACCCACAACTCTTGCTGCTATGCTAAATAGCCTCCAAATGGGATTCAAAACTTTAGCAATTCAAAAAAGAAGCAGTGAAGTTTGGAATGTACTTGCAGCAGTAAAAAAAGAATTTAGTTCTTTTGGAGGAGTTTTAGAGAAGGCACAAAAGAAAATCAATGAAGCTAATCAGGAAATTGAAACTTTAGTTGGTACAAGAACAAGAATTATGCAATCCAAGCTTAAAAATGTAGAGCAGCTGAAAGAAAATACTTCGGAAAAAGAGTCTACTCAATAATTATATTGATTAAAAGAAAAAATAGTTTTCTATACATTTAAAAAACAATAACATATTTCTAAATATGAAACCCCAAAAAAAATTTGGGGTTAAATGTGGTACCTCCAGGAATCGAACCAGGGACACAAGGATTTTCAGTCCTTTGCTCTACCAACTGAGCTAAGGTACCTGCAATAGAATTGAAACAAATATAAAGGGGTTTTGAATTCTCACAAAAACATTTCACTAATTTTCTTTGTAATTTTATACAAAGAAATTGCTAAAAATGCATTTAGTTATAGACATTGGTAATACTAGAATAAAGTTTTTTGTATTTCATGAAAATAGGATTTTACATAGAACATTTGAGTCTATTCCAGCATGGAAAAATACACTAAAAAAAATACAAAAAAAATATCCTACTATTTCAAAATGTATTATTTCTGATGTTAACGGCTCAATTACAAATGACCTCAAAGTAAGTCTAGATTTAACTTCAGTGTTTTTTTGTTCTTCTAAATTAAAGCTTCCATTTAAAACCTTGTATAAATCCAAAAAACAATTAGGTGCGGATCGAATCGCATTATTGTCAGCTTGTATTTTGGATTATCCTAATAAAAATGTTTTTGTAATAGATTTAGGAACTTGTATTACTTATGATTTTATTGATAAAAAAAGTTTGCATCATGGAGGTGCAATTAGTCCTGGACTCCAAATGCGTTACAAAGCTTTAAATTTTTTCACAGGAGGTTTACCACTGTTGAATCCAGAAATTAGTGATAAATTTTTAGGAGATTCCACTGAAAGCTCAATTCATACCGGTATTACAAATGGAATAATTACTGAGATCAATGAGCACATTTGTTATCATAAAAAAAACTGTAAGGACCTTATTGTTATATTTTCAGGAGGAGATGCTCAAAGGTTGTCTAAACCATTTAAAAATAAGATATTTGCAGACACAAATTTTCTAGCTAAGGGATTGAATTTCATTTTACTAAATAATTTAAGTTGATGATTAGAATAACATTATTATTATTTATTTTGATTTCAACCAGCATAATAGGTCAGAACAATACCGCATCACCGTATTCTTCAACTGGATTAGGTGAAAGGAGTTTTAATGGTACACAAGCTACAAGACACATGGGAGGGCTTGATGTTTTTACTGACTCAATTCATGCTAATCTTGTAAACCCTGCAAGCTATGCATTTTTAAAATTTACCACCTACTCTGTTGGGGTAAATTATACAAATAACAATCTCTCCACTATGTCAGAATCAACAAACGTTGATTTAGCTGCTTTAGACTATTTATCAGTAAGCATTCCTACCAAAAAATTTAGTTTCGGTTTCGGCATTGTTCCTTATTCGTCTTTAGGATATCGTATACAAGCTATTAGCGAAAATCAAAATCAAAATATTTTCAATAGATATGAAGGTTCTGGGGGACTGAATAAGGCATACTTTTCAATAGGAATACCAATTACAAAATTTTTCGCCTTGGGATCAACAGTTAATTACAATTTTGGAAATTTATTCTACAGAACTGGTCAATTCATAGAAGGGGTAGAAAATGGAACATTTCTCACACATGATTCAAGTATATCAGGATTCAGTTATCAATTTTCTGCCCAAGCAATAATCCCTTTTGGGAAAAAATACAGTACTCAATTAATGATTTCTCATCAACTATTGGGATCTTTAGATTCTCAAAACAGTAAAATATACTACACCCAGTCTTTGTCTAGGGAGACTATTATAGAATTTACGGAAATTGATTTAGCTTCCTCTAGCCTTGAAAATACCAATTTGGATGTTTCCCCAATTACTAGTATAGGCATTGGCTTTGGCAGAAATAAAAAATGGTTTTTGGGAGCACAATATGATTATACAAAGTCTTCAAATTTTAAAAACCAATTTTTTGAAAGACAAAATATCTCTTATAAAGATGGACAAAAATGGGTTATTGGTGGATATTTTATTCCAAATTATTCATCATTTACCAGTTTCTGGAAGAGGGTCGTATATCGTTTTGGCTTTAGAACTCAACACATGAGTATAATAGTGAATAATTCAGAAATAAAAGAAACTGGTATAACTTTTGGTCTTGGTTTGCCACTAGCGGGATTATCCAACGCTAATGTTGGTTTTGAATTAAGCCAACGGGGTAAAAAAGATTCTGGAATGGTTCAAGAAACAATTGCTTCATTGAGAATAGGACTTTCACTAAATGATATATGGTTCATAAAAAGAAGGTATAATTAAAATGATTAATAATTTTTAATTTTTTGTATTTAATTTGATAATTTCATATGAAGTCAGTAAATATTATTAAGATTTAAATAGATTGCATATAATTTTTTAAAGAGATTTTATATTTGTGAAAACTTTATTATGATGAATAAACTATTACTTATCACCACATTACTTGTCGGGACCTCTGTATTTCAGTTATCATACTGTCAAGACAATTCAGCTTGTATGCAAGATTTATCAATCTTTGCCGAATATGTTAAAGTAAAAAATTATGATGCAGCAATTGAGCCCTGGATGAAAGTAAGAGAAAACTGTCCAGATCTTAATGCCGCAATTTATACTTATGGCGAACGCATCATAAAAAATAACATAAAGAATGGAAATTCTGATCTAGTTGAATCTTCCAAAAAAGAATTAATAAAGCTCTATGATGAATGGATCCAATATTTTCCAAAAAACAAAAATAAAAGTATTATCGGTGATGTAATTGGAAAAAAAGCTCAAGCCTTACTTGATTATAAAATGGCTGATTTAAATAAAATCTACTCTACATTTGATGAAGCTTTCACTAAAGATGCAACTAGTTTTACAAATCCAAAGTTTTTATACAATTATTTTAAAACACTATACGATTTATATAAATCTGGCGATAATCAAGTTAGCATGGAGATGCTGATAAACAAATATGAAGAAGTTTCAGAAAAATTTGATTTAGAAACAGTTGCATTAGCAAAAAAACTTGATGTTATATTAAAAAAAGAAGATGATGGTAAACCTCTAACAAGTAGGGAGCAAAGAAGAAAACGAATTTATAATATAAATTCTAAGGCAATTGGAACCTATTTATCCAACTTAGATGCAATCATCGCTAAGGAAGCAACTTGCGAAAATTTAATACCTCTATATAAAAGAAATTTTGAAGAGTTTAGAGAAGATTCGGTGTGGTTAAAGCGTGCAGCAAGCCGAATGGATAGCAAAGAATGTTCAGATGATCCTTTTTTTGTTACTCTAGTGGAGGCATTACATTCGCTAGATCCATCTGCAGATTCAGCATATTATCTTGGTTTACTTAATGATAAAAGAGGAAACACTAACGAGGCTCTTAAATATTATGAAGAATCAATTTCTTTAGAAACAGATAATTATAAAAAAGCAAAAATCTTACTTAAGATTGCCAATAAATTTAAGTTAGCTGGAAGAAAATCCTCCGCACGAAACTATGCGAATAAAGCTCTTAGCTTTCAGCCCTCTCTAGGCAGAGCTTACCTATTAATTGCTAATATGTATGCAGACAGTGCGAATGACTGTGGAGATTCTCAATTTAATAAAAGAGCAGTTTATTGGTTGGCTGCAGATATCGCAAAAAAAGCTGCAAGTGTAGATAATTCCCTTTCTAAGATTGCAAAAAAAACAGCTGACAGTTATCGAGGTAGAGCTCCTAGCAAAACTGATATTTTTACAGAGGGTAATGAAGGGACTACAATTAAATTTGATTGTTGGATTAAAAGGTCAATTAAGGTTCCAAAGCTTTAAATTAAGTTGAAAATTAAATTTTTTTTAAGGTTAGTTTTTTCCATATTTATTGTGCTGGTCTCTTGCGAAGACAACTCACAGGCTTTAAAAGAGATTAACACCAATAGACAGGATCCCTTGGGTATAGCCAAAAATATAAGAATGGTTTATAGTGACTCTTTAAAAATACAAGCTATTTTGACAGCTCCCAAGCATGTAGATTATTCAAATCTAGAATTTAAATTCGCAGAATTCCCAGAAGGTCTAGAGGTATTATTTTTCGATAAATCAGGAAATAAAAACAAAGTGATTGCTGATTATGGAATTTTATACACAGAAACTAAACTAATAGATCTAAAGGGCAATGTGGAGCTGAAATCTTATGATGGATCATTATTAAAGACAAATCAACTTTTCTGGGATTCTGAAAATGAATGGTTATTTACCGAGCAGAAATTTACATTTCAGGATGAAAAATATGATTTTTATGCAGAGAGATTGGATGGAAACAAAGATTTTACTAAATTTTTGACAGGAAACCTTATTGGAACGGTTGCTGTTTCTGAAGAGCAAGACACATTGAATAAAAATTAATGAGGACATATAAAATTTCTGAAATATTATATTTGGTTATAGCAGGAATATCAATTTTCAAAACAATTTCGCTATGGCAGATAGACAACACTCGAGCATACTACTTCTTTGGATTTGCAATTTTGTCAGTTTTAATGGCTCTTTTTCGGAGACATTACAGGAAAAAATTTAATCGAAGAGATAATACCTCTAAATGATCTTATCTGACCTAGTGATTTTAATATGTTTAGTATTTTCAGCTTTTTTTTCTGGGATGGAAATCGCATTCGTCTCTTCAAATAGAATTTATTTAGAAATTGAAAAATCACAAAGCAGTAAAACTTCTAGAGTTTTAAAAAAAATAACTCAAAACCCCTCTAGATTCATAGCTACGATGCTTTTAGGGAACAATATTGCACTTGTTGTTTATGGAATTTTTGCAGGAGATAGAATTTTACAATTATTTTTTTCACAAAGTATTTTAATCGGACAAGACCCCAACATACTAATAGTTTTTTATCAAACATTGATATCTACTATTGTAATACTTCTTACAGCAGAGTTTATACCAAAAGTTTTTTTTCAAATTTATTCCAATTTAAGCATAAAGATATTTGCTATACCTGTAGCTTTCTTTTTCTATTTATTCTACCCAATTACTTATTTAATTATTCGGTTTACTGATGTTATATTAAGAAGATTTTTAAAAACTGAATCAGATCAAATTCAGCTTTCGTTTTCAAAAGTAGAACTAGGGAATTATATAGAGGAGCAAATTGAATCAACAGATGATAAAGAAAGTTTAGATTCTGAAATTCAAATTTTTCAAAACGCCCTAGATTTTTCTGAAGTCAGAGCCAAGGAAGCTATGGTTCCAAGGGCTGAGCTTGTCGCAGTTGAAGAAAATACTCCGATTAAAGAGATAAAGAATCTTTTTATAGAAACTGGCTTTTCCAAATTACCGATTTATAAAAATACAATTGATAAAATTATGGGATACGTACATGTTTTTGATATGATGAAAAACCCTTTATCAATCCAAAATATACTTTTACCTCTTGCTTATGTTCCCGAAACTATGCTAATTAATGATGTGTTGAAGATTCTGACACGTCAACAAAAGAGCATATCTGTTGTAATTGACGAATATGGTGGCATTTCTGGGATAATTACAGTAGAAGATATCGTAGAGGAACTTTTTGGTGAAATTGAAGATGAGTATGATTCTACAAATCACGTAGAAAAAAAATTAAATACTACAACTTTTAACTTTTCGGCGCGCCTAGAGGTTGATTATATAAACCAGAAATATGGCTTGTCCCTCCCAGAGACAGAATTCTATGAGACTATAGGTGGTTTAGTTGCTTATAATACAGGCGAGATTCCAAAAAAAGGAGAGCAAATTGAAATTTCCAATTACGTACTAACAATAAAAAAAGTTTCTGCAACAAAAATCGAAGAAGTGGTTATTAACGAAATCAACGAAATTTAAAAAAATTGAATTTTTAATGATTTTAAAATTACATTAATAGACTTTCTTAATTCGATGGAAAAGACTAATTTCGCTCACCAACAAACTTTAGAATATGGCCATTTTAGGGAAAATTAGAGAACGTTCTATTTTTTTGATCCTAGTTATTGGTATGGCATTATTTGCATTTGTGATTTCTGGAGTAATTGACGGCAATTCTCAAAATACTGCGTCATCTGATCCGATTGGCATAATCAATGAAGAAAAGATTGAATCAGAATTTTTTCGCCAAATGGTAGATCAAACCGAAAGGACATATAATTTTTCTACTATAAAGTCTTTAAATCTAGTCTGGAATCAAACATTAAGAAACACAATTTTTGAACAGGAATTTAAAAAACTTGGAATAGACGCAGGGAAGGACCAATTGGAGCAAATTATTTCCTCAGATGATAACCTAATTAATAACCCAAATTTTCAAAATGAAACAGGTTTTTTTGACTTCGAAATATTCTCAAATTATATTGCTCAATTAAAAACACAAAATCCGCAAGCATATGAGAATTGGAAGTTTCAGGAAAAAAGTATTATTGGCGTTGCAAAACAGAGAATTTATTTAGATCTAATCAAGTCAAGTAACCCAATGACCGATGTTGAAGCTAAAAAGCAATATCATCTTCAAAATGATAACGTAAACATCAAGTATGCTTTGATTCCATATGAAATTATTGAAGACAGTCTCGTAGATATTAATGATAATGAGATAAAAAAATACATTAGGAATAACAAGAAGAATTATGAAAAAGATAAAACTACAAGCATCCAATATGTAATTTTTGAAGAAAAACCTACTGAAGCTGATTTGATTGAAATAAGGTCAAAATTAGAGGTTTTGAAAAAAAGACAAGTAGTATACAATGATGTTTCAAAATTAACTGATACTATAGGAGGTTTTAAAGAAATATTAAACAATAGAGAGTTTATAGAACAGTATTCGGAAGTCCCTTTTGATTCAATATATAAATCACGAGGGAGATTCAATAATGAATATGCTGACATCTTATTTGGCTTAAAGGAGGGAGAAATATTTGGACCCTATCGAGACAATAATAATTTTAAATTATCAAAAGTTATTGATATCAAAAAAAATGCTTCAATAAGAGCCAGTCACATATTAATATCTTATAAAGGTGCAACCAGATCAAACTCAGATATTTCCAGAACGGAAAAAGAGGCTAAAAGTTTGGCTAATGATGTTTACAGAGAGGCAAGAAGGTCTTCATCCGATTTTGCAGCACTTGCACTTAAATATTCTGACGGTCCCACAAAAAATAGAGGTGGTGATTTGGGATTTTTTCAAGAAGGAGAAATGGCTGACGAGTTCTTCGCTTTTGCCAGTAAAAATAGAGTTGGTAAGATAGGGATTGTGAAAACTGAATTCGGATATCACATCGTAAAAATTACTGACAAAGATGATTTAGCGTTAATCGCAGATATTGTTCTTAAGGCAGTAGCCTCTGAGAAAACATCAAATGACGTATTTAGAAAAGCTACACAATTTGAAATGGACTCTAAAAAGGGGAAAGATTTTTCTAAAATTGCTGAAAATGAAAAATACAAGGTTCGTCAAGTCACTCAAATTGCTCAATTAGAGGAAAACTTACCAGGACTTCCAAAACAAAGGAATATAGTTCGTTGGACTTTTGAAAACGATTCAAAGGAAGGCGATGTGAAAAGGTTTGCATTAAATGGAGGTGGTTATGTTATAGTTCAGCTTACTGGAAAAATTGATAAGGGTCTCGCTTCTATTCAAGATGTAGGTGAAGAAGTTAGAAAAACTATTCTGAAATTAAAGAAAGAGGCTTTAATAAAAAAACGTTTTCAAAAAAATCAAAGTTTTGATTCTTTGGCTAAAAATAAAAATATAATTATTGAAACAGCATCTGCTATCAATCAAATAAATCCAACATTACCAGCCTCTGGCAACGAACCTACAATCATAGGAACTGCCTTTGCTCTAAATGAAGGCGAAACTTCTGAACTTATTGCTGGTGAAAAAGGAGTTTATAAAATTATCTTAATAAAAAAGAATGTAGTGGCTGACTTGGATGATTATTCTAATTATTCAAAATTAATCCTACAAAAATCTAGTCAGAATCTTGCTGAAAATATTTTTAAAGCCCTTGAATCAGTTTCTAATATAAAAGACAACAGAGCCTTATATTATTAGAGACACATTTTACTGTACGGTATAATTGTTGAAAACCCTTTTTTAGAAAAATATTTCATTTCACGCCTTTCCCCTGTGGCTAAGAAAAAATCTCCACCCCAAGCTCCTAGACTTTTTACACCTCCATTGAAGTCGGAGAAAAGAGAACTCTTTATGGGTCTTTGATTAATTAATTCTCCTATTAAAAATTCATGTTTTTCAATTAATTCCTCAAATTCATTAAGTTTTTTTGTTTGTGCAATTTTATCAGTTAGAGTATTTAATTTAGAAATGATAGAATGGGTAACTAATTTTAAATCAAAATTTTTAACAGCATTCTGGCTATTCATTTTCCTATTAAGATTTACAAAAAATAATTTATCGGTGAAAGGTGGTGAAAAATTAACTTTTTCAATTATAGGTTTGTCAGAATTGCGTGTGAAAAAAATTGGGCCTTTAGCCAAGCTACAGGCAATATCGTATCCACTTCCACCAAATGAAGACTCACCCAAAATATAAGGATTTATTTTAGACCATAACGCTATGTTAGAAATAAGTGTTGAGGAACTCCCTAGGCCCCACTTAAAATCAAATTCAAGAGAAGTTTTTACTTCACCTCCAAAATTCAAAAATGACTTATTTAGACTTTTTGCAATATTCAGAATATTTTCAAGACGTTTAGCAATTATAGAGTCTGAAGTTTCTTTTATTTTTATTTCAGGAACGATAAAAGTCGCTTCAAACCATAAAGAATTTTGATTATCATAACTTTTCCAAGATAAAATTCTTGTACTATTTTTTTTAAATTCAAGATTTTGCCCTTTTCTGCATGGCAATGCTAAAGCCTTTGCTCCACCCAAAACAGCGTATTCAGCTGTAAGTAATAATTTACCATTACTAAAATATGAATTCATCAAGAGACATTCTTATCTAAAAATTTTTCAACTGCATCTATAGATATTGGCCTTTTTTCAAAATATTTTAAAGCAGCCAATTTTTGATTTTCACTAGCTTGAAGCTGATTTAATATGTTGGTTAAATGCATTTTCATATGACCTTGTTGTATGCCAGAAGTAATAAGAGAACGAAGAGCAGCAAAATTTTGAGCTAAACCTGCTACAGCGACTATTTCCATTAATTCTTCTGCACTAGGATTACCTAACAACTCTAGACACCAATTAGCCATTGGATGAAGTTTTGTAAGCCCACCGACAGTACCTAATGAAATTGGTAGGGTAAGTTCCATGCAAAATTTTTCATCCTTTATGTAAGCATTACTTAATGATTTATATCCGCCTGAGCGAGCAGCATATGCGTGTACTCCTGCTTCAATAGCTCTAAAATCGTTCCCAGTAGCAATTATCAATGCATCAACTCCATTCATTATACCCTTGTTGTGAGTAACAGCCCTATATGGTTCAATATTCGCAATTTCAACAGCATTAATAAAACGTTTTGCATAATCAATTCCCTTACTACCATTTTTCTGAAGTATAAAATTTTCAACACTACAATTTATTGAGGCGCGCACGATACATTCAGGAGTATAATTTGAAAGTATACTCATGATTATCTCCAATCTTTTACTTGTTTTTTCAGAAAGATTCTCTTTTTCAGAAAGGTCAAGAAATTTTTTAGCAATGTGTTCAAGACAAGAATTAATAAAATTAGCACCCATTGCATTATCGGTTTTAAAACGCAAATGGAGCTGAAAATAGTGATTCATTCTATTGGTTTTATCAATAAGTTCGATGCTCTGAATTCCTCCACCACGCCTGTCCATATTTTTTGTTATACTCTCAGTACTTCTTAATAATTCTTCTTTTTTATCAATAAAAAAATCATATAGCTTGTTTGAGTCACCGTAAAATAAGAAATGCACTTGGCCTACTTTCACAGTTTCAATGATTTCTGTTTTAAATCCTCCACGTGTACTCCAAAATTTTGCTGAATTACTAGCTGCTGCGACTACTGAACTTTCTTCAATTGCCATTGGCAAGGAGTAAAGTTTTTTGTTTATTAAAAAATTTGGAGCAATACCAAGAGGTATATAGAAATTAGAAATGGTATTTTCTATAAATTCATCGTGGCTTTTTTGTAATTCTGAGTTGTTATTCCAATATTGCTTAAGTCTTTTTTTGGCCAGTTTTGGATCTTTAAAATGAGTTTTAGTAATCCAATCTATTTTTTCAGATTTTGATAATTTAGAAAAGCTTTTGATAACTTTGCCCATTAAAACTTTTTAATAAAGATACTGAATTTCAATCCCTTCTAAGATTAAGGTTATACCATTTTTCATAAATTGCTTAAAAAAATTATGAGAACTAATCATTCCTTATTAAAATTATCTTTTGAAAAAGTTTCTGAATATTTTATCATTTGTATACCTCAATATTTGCTAATTTTTTCTATTAACTTTTTTTTTGTAAATGCACAAAATTCGAATCTAGATTTTGGGGAATTGTGGCAAGGAAAGTTCGAACCAGAAAGATTAGAAATGATTAGATCTATGAATGATGGAGAGCATTACACTTTGATAGAACAGGATAAAAATTCAAAAAAAATAGTTTCATACTCTTATGAAAAAGAGAAAGAAAAAAATATAGTTTTTGATTCAAATGAGTTTTCAGAGATATTAGAAATTTCAGATTATTCCTTTTCTAAGGATGAAAATAAAGTTTTACTTGAAACAAATAAAGATCAGATATACAGAAGGTCAAAACAAGCATTTTATTGGGTTTATAACCTAAAAACTAAAAAATTAGATAAAGTATTCAAAGAGAAAATTCAAGAGCCACTTCTCTCTCCTGATGGAGTTAAAGTTGCTTTTGTGTATAAAAGAAATCTTTTTGTAAAAAATTTAAATACTCAAAAAATTTCGCAAATAACCTTTGATGGTGACTATCAAACATTAAATGGCATAACTGATTGGGTGTATGAGGAGGAGTTTGGTTTTGTAAGAGCATTTGATTGGAGTAAGGATTCAAATCATATTGCGTATATGCGATTTGATGAATCAAGGGTTCCACTATTTTCAATGGATGTTTACGGAAGAGAAACTTATCCTTTTCCATACATGTTCAGATATCCAAAAGCTGGAGAAGAAAATTCAACTATAACACTTTATACCTTTAACTTGCAGAGTGGCTCAAAAGAAACTATTCTTTTTCAAGATAAGCCATACTATATACCCAGAATTAAATTTGAAGGTGGAGAAAAAAGTTTAATTATACAAACATTAAATAGGCATCAAAATGATCTAAAACTATGGCGATGGGATATAGAAAAAAAAGAATTTCAACTTTTATTAAGGGAGCAGGACAAAGCCTATGTAAGTATTTATGACGACTTAATTTTTTTGGAAGACAACAGCTTTCTATGGACAAGTGAGCGGGATGGCTACAAACACATTTACCATTACGATAAAAATGGAAAATTAATAAAACAACTTACCAGAGGCAATTGGGAGGTAACAACATTATATACATTTAATCCAAATACTAAAGAAGTTTACTATCAGTCAGTCGAAGGAAGTTCAATTGAAAGGGGGATTTATGCTATTAAGCTCTCAGGAGAAGGAAAAAGAAAACTGCAACCAACTAAAGGGACTAATGGAGCTACGTTCAGTAAACAAGGCACCTATTACATACATTCATATTCCGATGAAAAGACACCTCCTTTGTATTCTTTGTATAAGACAAAAAACAACAAAATTGTTAGAGAATTACTTGAAAATTCTCAACTTCTAAACACTTTGAAACCTTTTAATTTTTCAAATAAAGAATTTTCAAAAATTGAAATTAATGGAAATGAATTAAATACTTGGATTATTAAACCCAGGAATTTCAATCCAAAAAAGAAATACCCGTTGCTCATGTTCCAATATTCTGGACCAGGTGACCAAGAGGTAGCAAACAGATGGGGAGGCCCCAGAACACTTTGGCATAAATATCTTGCAAATCAGGGATATATAATAGCATGTGTAGATGGGAGAGGAACAGGATATAAAGGGGCTAAATTTAAAAAATCTACCTATTTAAATTTGGCTAAGTTTGAGACAATGGATCAAATATTTGTTGCCAAAAACCTGGGATCTTTACCTTACATTGACGAAAAAAGAATAGGGATATGGGGATCAAGTTTTGGAGGACTTATGGCAGCACATTGTTTGTTAACAGGAAAAGAAATCTTTTCACTAGCCATAGCGATAGCTCCTGTTACAAACTGGCGTTTTTATGATACTATATATACGGAAAGATTTTTAAGGACACCACAAGAAAACCCAGAAGGCTATGATTTGAATTCACCCCTAAATTATGCTGATCAATTAGAGGGTAAATTTTTGATTATTCATGGATCGGCAGATGATAATGTTCATGTTCAAAATACTATGCGTATGGTTGAGGAATTAATACAATCAGATAAACAGTTTGAATGGATGATTTATCCAGATAAAAATCACGGTATATATGGTGGGAATACTAGAAAGCACCTTTACAAGAAGATGACAAAATTTATTCTTCAAAACCTATAATATAATACTTATGCCAATTATGGGTGAAAATAAAAAGTTAATTGAACGTAAATCAACGTTTGGACATCCTCCAGGACTTTATGTTTTATTTTTTACTGAATTGTGGGAGCGATTTTCTTATTA
>CETK01084073.1_pt1 | contig 30852 bp, 21 predicted proteins | sample 361431 | NCBI WGS metagenome assembly CETK01 (sample SAMEA2622452, study PRJEB7988) | marine metagenome | biome: marine biome (ENVO:00000447); feature: surface water layer (ENVO:00002042); material: "saline water (ENVO:00002010), including plankton (ENVO:xxxxxxxx)" | depth 5 m | reverse complement strand
GGAATTGCACTAGTTGGAATTGGAAAAGCTTTAGGCATTCCAGCTGGCATGGTTGGTGGTGCTGTTATAGCGGGAGGATATTTTGGGGATAAACTATCTCCACTAAGCGATACAACAAACCTGGCAGCTGCTGTTACTAGGGTAGATCTTTTTAAGCATATACAGTATCTTACATATACAACTATACCTAGCATATCCATCACACTAATTGTTTTTATAATATTGGGATTCCTACAAGTCTCAAATGGAACAACCGATAATACTTATTTGTTAAATGCTATATCTGAGAAATTTAATATTTCATTACTACTTTTTATTGTTCCATTACTTGTACTAATTATGATAATTAAAAAAACTCCCCCATTAATTGCACTTGTAATTGGAACACTCGCAGGAGCTTTATTCTCTTTAATTTTTCAACCTCAGATTATTAATGAATTATCAGGTAGAACAAGTTCTAGTATAGTTGATTCCTACATTGTAATTATGAATACAATTACAGGAGAGATTAGTATTGAAACAAATAATGAGATTCTTAATGATTTATTTTCTACAGGTGGGATGCTTGGAATGATGAACACAATTTTTTTAGTGATTGGCACAATGGTATTTGGTGGTGTAATGGACGCAATTGGTGCTCTTAAAACTATTAGTATGTCTCTACTTAAATGGGCTGATAATACCTTCAAATTGTTTGCTAGTACCGTAGCTTCATGTTTGGCTCTTAATGTGAGTGCTTCGGATCAGTATTTATCAATTGTTGTCTCTGGAAAGATGTTTGAGAAGGCTTTTAAAGAAAAAGGTCTAGCTCCTGAAAATCTAAGTAGGACTTTAGAAGATTCTGCTACAGTTACCTCTGCATTAATTCCATGGAACTCTTGTGGTGCTTATCATTCTTCAGTCTTGGGTGTAAGTGTAGGTGAATACTTTTTTTATGCAATTTTTAATTGGATAAGCCCTTTTATGACTCTAATATATGCAGCTTTAAAAATAAAAATTAGGACTTTAGGAATCAAAAATCAATAATATAAACTCATATTCGTATTTTTGTATAATACTATTAATTTATGAGTAGCAAGAAACCAGCTAGTTTAAACAAATTCAAAGTTGTTCTTGGCTATATACTTCTATTCCTTTCTATTGTCCTTTTAAGCTCATTTATCTCATATATGTTTAACTGGAAAGTTGATCAAAGTGAAATAAATAGCTTATTAGACAGAAATGTTCAGGTAGAAAACATACTTGGGAAGATTGGTGCTTCGATAAGTCACTTTTTTATTTTTAATTTATTTGGAGTTTCAAGTTTTATAATTCCAATAATTTTATTAATCTCCTCGTATTATATTCTTTTTAATAAAAGAATATTAAGTCTTGTAAAAATTATTAATTGGTTATTAATATTTATGATCTGGACAATTTTACTGACAGGACATGTTAATAATTTTATCTCAATTCATTCAGGAATTGTTACCTATAATATTAATGAATTCCTTAAAACTTATATAGGGGGTACTGGGATAATAATAATCTTGTCATTTGTTTTTTTAGTGTCTATTTCTCTTTTATGGAATTTTACACCAAGTGTATTTCTATCATTATTCAAAAGAATAGGTTATGAAAAAAAATCTTCTGATTTTAATGATTCAAATCATGATAAGGAGATTACAAAAAAAATAAATGAGGTCAATGAAGAAATAGAAATCGATGTGGATGAAAATTTACACATTAAAAATAATTTATCTGTTGAAATTGAAGAAATTAATCTTGAAGAAAAAAGTAATAAGGACATTCATTTTCGTAGAATCAATTCACAAAAGTATGATCCAACTCTTGAACTTAAAAACTATAAAAATCCTTCTATAGACCTCTTAACAGACTATGGTGATACAAAAATTAAAATTGATCAAGCTGAACTAGAAACAAATAAAGATAAAATAGTAGAGACATTAAAAAATTATAATATTGGAATCAAACAAATAAAAGCTACTATAGGTCCTACAGTAACATTATATGAAATTATTCCTGATGCTGGTGTTAGAATTTCAAAAATTAAAAATTTAGAAGATGATATTGCACTATCACTTTCCGCTCTTGGAATAAGAATTATAGCTCCTATCCCTGGAAAAGGAACAATAGGAATTGAAGTTCCAAATAAGAAAAAATCAATAGTTTCAATGAGATCTTTGTTATCATCAAAAAAATACATTGAATCCGATATGGAACTTCCCATTGCAATAGGAAAGACCATTAGCAATGAAAGTTTTATTGTTGATCTAACTAAGATGCCACATTTACTTATGGCTGGAGCAACTGGTCAAGGTAAATCTGTTGGAATTAATGCTATACTGACTTCTATTTTGTATAAAAAACATCCTGCAGAAGTAAAATTTGTATTAGTTGATCCAAAAAAGATTGAACTATCAATATATAACAAAATTGAGAAGCATTATTTAGCAAAACTCCCAGATACAGATGATGCAATTATCATAGATAATGATAAAGTTATTGATACACTTAATTCTTTATGTAGAGAAATGGATAAAAGATATGAACTTTTAAAAGATGCAATGACTAGGAATATTAAAGAATATAATATTAAGTTTACTTCAAGAAAATTAAATCCTGAGAACGGGCACACATTTTTACCATATATTGTTCTAGTAATTGATGAGTTTGCAGATTTAATTATGACTGCTGGAAAAGAGGTAGAGACTCCTTTAGCAAGACTTGCTCAGTTATCTAGGGCTGTTGGTATTCATTTAATAATAGCAACTCAAAGACCATCAGTAAATGTTATTACAGGATTAATTAAAGCAAATTTCCCTGCAAGAATTGCATTTAGAGTTACATCTAAAGTTGACTCTAGAACTATCCTTGACACTGGAGGAGCAGAACAACTTATAGGTAGAGGGGATTTACTTTATTCTCAGTCAAATGATTTAACAAGAATTCAATGCGCATTTGTTGATACTCCAGAAGTTGAGAAGTTATCAGAATTTATTGGATCTCAAGTTGGGTATTCAACTGCCTACATATTGCCTGAATTCTCTAAGGAAGAAAATGATATTTCTTTAGACATTTCCATTGAAGACCGAGATCCAATTTTTAATGAAGCTGCTAGGGTGATTGTTACGAATCAACAAGGGTCTGCGTCATTACTTCAGAGGAAATTAAAACTTGGATATAACAGAGCTGGTAGATTAATTGATCAAATGGAAGATGCTGGAATTGTTGGTCCTTTTGAAGGAAGCAAACCAAGACAAGTATTAATTTCAGATTTAAATTCACTAGAAAATATTTTGAATGAAAAATAATATTTTGATACTTGTTTTTTCTACCCTATGCATAGGTAATATTAATGCGCAAGAGTCTGCAATTGAGGTCTTTCAAAGGGCTAGTGAGAATATAATTTCAAAAAACAATGTATATTACAAGTTTATGATTAAGTCATCCAATGAAAGCAATATATTTCCATTTAATGGTGAGTTGTATCTATCTGGAGACAAACATTTTCTTAATTCAATTGAAATTGATCAAATAAATGATGGTCTAAATGTTTACACAATTATACATGACAACAAAGAGATTATTGTAAGCAGTCTTGAAAATATAAACTTTTTAATAAATTTCACACCATATCAGATTTTGAACTTCTTCATGCAAGATTTTAATTTGGATATTGAGATCTCAAATAAGGATTACCTTATAACTGCAATGGATCCTGAGCAAGAAAACTCAACTTATAAAATTTTTTTAGATTCATCAGATTTATCTATCAATAAAGTTGAATTTATTGAAAACAACGAAATTACTTACAGTTTTTTAACATTAACTTATGATTATAATTTAATGATTTCCCCCTCTTTATTTAAATTTGAAGATGAAGAATATAAAGGATATCTAATTGTTTCTCAAAATTGAAAATACTAGATAAATACATACTAAAGTTCTATTTGACAAGATTTTTTTCTGTATTTGCTGTCTGCTTTCTAATATTTATAATTCAAACATTTTGGCTGTACATTGATGAACTTGCTGGTAAGGGGCTTGATATATTTACAATTGGTAAGTTTTTTATATATTTTTCACCAAAACTCGTTCCTCTTGTATTACCATTATCTATTTTATTAGCCTCTTTAACAACCTATGGAACACTTTCTGAAAATTATGAGTTTATAGCTATGAAGTCAAATGGTATTTCAATAATAAGAAGTATGGTAGCACTTCTAATATTTCATGTTTTCTTGGGTATTGGTTCATTCTATTTCTCTAATCATGTGGTAACTTTTGGTGAATTAAAATCATACAATTTGAGAAAAAATTTGGCAAAACTTAAGCCCACATTAAGTATAAGGGAGGGCATCTTCAATGATATAGGTGACATGAATATTAAAGTTGCAAGAAAGTATGGCAACAATGAACAATATCTTGAGGATATCATACTTCATATGGTTTCAGAGGACGAAGTAAACCGAACTGTAATTAAGGCAGAGAGTGGAGAAGTTCAAAACGAAAATGAACTTTATTTAAAACTAATTCTTAAAAATGGTAACAGATATGAGGATATTATTCCAGATAATACATCTGAAAAACAGAAATATCCTTTTAGTAAAGCCTCTTTTGAGGAGTATATTTTGAATATTGATATATCTGATTTTAATAACGTTGATTTAGATGAGGAAAATTATAAATCAACCTATAGAATGCAAAAAATTAACCAGTTAAGAAAAAGCTCAGACACATTAGAAAATAAATTTGAATATGATAAATACATTTTTGGTCAAAGTTTTATAACTGGACATACGATTAGGAAGCTTCCAAATATTAATTCTATTGAGATTAAAGAATTGGAAACAGATTTAAGTAACTCTTTTATTTATTTGATAAATAATCCATCAAATGATGAAATTAATGGAATCTTATCAATGGCTAATGAAGAATTAGATATTTATTTAAGACAACTATCAAACAAAAAGAAAACATTTTTTTTACAACAAAAATTAATCAATTTGCACAAGCTCACAATTAATGAAAGATACTCACTAATTTTTGCATGCATTTTCCTTTTTTTAATTGGTGCTTCATTAGGCGCAATTATAAGAAAAGGTGGACTTGGGTTACCTTTGGTTCTATCAATAATTATATTTTTAACATATCATTACATTGGCGTGTTCGGAAAGAATGCAGCAGAGGATAATACTATTAACCCATTCCTAGGTAGTTGGATTTCTACATTTATTATTGCACCTTTCGCGATTTATCTTACTAAAATAGTCTCAACAGATAGAGGTTTTAGCTTTTCATCATTTAATAGATTAAATGAACTTTTTAATAATTTAAAATTTAAAAAATGAGCTCCATTAAACTAGATAGAATTGAAGATGCCATAAGTGCAATTAAAAAGGGTGAAATTATAATCGTAGTGGATGATGAAAACAGAGAAAATGAGGGTGACTTTATTGCTGCAGCAGAAAAAATTGACGCTACAAAAATTAACTTTATGGCAAAAAATGGAAGAGGATTAATTTGTGTTCCTATGTCAGAGAATTTATGCTCAAGATTAAAACTTGAAAAAATGGTTCCAGACAATACAGACCCTCTTGAAACGGCTTTCACTGTTTCAGTTGATTTAAAAGGCAATGGAGTAACTTCAGGTATTTCAGCCTCAGACAGAGCTAAGACAGTAATCGCGCTTGTAAATAATAAAACAAAGCCTCAAGACCTTCAAAGACCAGGTCATGTATTTCCTCTTATTGCTAAAGAGGGAGGAGTATTAAGGAGAACAGGGCATACAGAGGCTGCTATAGACTTTGCAAGATTGGCAGGCTTTAAATCAGCTGGAGTAATTGTAGAAATTATGAATGATGATGGATCTATGTCAAGACTACCAGAATTAGTTAAAGTTGCAAAAAAATTTAATTTAAAAATTGTTTCCATTGAAGACTTAATAGCCTACAGAATGAAAAATGACAGTTTGATAAATAAAGTTATTGATAAAAAAGTAAATACTCATTTCGGAGAATACAGACTAAGAGGATATAGACAAACTAATAATGATCAGATCCATATCGCTTTGTCAAAGGGAAATTGGAATGCAAAGGATACTGTTCTAACAAGGATAAATTCATCAATTATCAATAATGATATGACCAAAATTTTAGCTGGAACAAACGAAAAAAAATATGATAAAATTTTTAATATGATAAATAAAGAAGGTAAAGGTGCAATAATTTTCATTAATCAGAATCAATCACCAGAAATTATAATTAAAAATCTCAATTCTTTAGGAAAAAAAGTTACTAATCCTAAAGTTGATTTCAAAGATTTTGGAATAGGAGCTCAGATCCTTCACGACATAGGGATATCAAGTATAAATTTATTAAGTAACTCTGAAAAAAAGCATCGTGTAGGTTTATCTGGTTATGGACTAAGTATAAAAACGTACACTAGCTATTAAATGTATCTAACCATAGCTTAACAGCCATATATGTAACCATTATAAGTAAAGTTATTCTAATAACTTTATCTCCCCTTTTTACAGACCATCTGCTTGATAACCAAGCACCAACTACTGAACCTAAAACCATCCAAAAACCAACCATCCAAAGAATCTTCCCATCCAATGCAAAAATAGCTACAGCAGCAATAGAATAAATAAATACAGAGAATGCTTTAACAGAGTTAGTCCTTAGAAGATTCATTCTATTAATTTGGGTTAATAGAAGCATGATCACGATGCCAACTCCAGCTTGAAGAAACCCTCCATAAACACCAATAAAAAAAAATCCAACAAAACCAGCAAATAAATATTTTCCGTTAAGCCTCTCTTTTAAATCTAACGATGCAATTGATTTTGATCTAAATACTATTATTAAACCAACACTTATCATTATAATGGCAAGGAATCTTTTAAATGTATCTCCGTCAATATTAATTGCAATTTTAGCTCCAATTATTGCTCCAAATGTTGCAACTAATCCAAAATAAAATCCCCAAGGATGAGTTTCAATACCTTTACTTCTGTAACCATAACTGGCAACTAATGCTGCTGTTATAACCATAAGTCTATTTGTACCATTAGCTGTTGCTTCATCAAGACCAAGGAATAGTATTAGCACTGGAAGTGTAACGAGAGAGCCTCCGCCAGCTAAAGTATTAACAACACCAGCAAAAAGGCCTATACTAATTAAAATTAAAATAGAACTTAAATCTAGAATCATGTAAGTCAAGTTAGATAATTATTTTTTAATTGAACCCGATAAAATTTTATATTTTTTGTACGTAAAATCCTTTATATTTGCATCAGTTTTGGAGAAATGGCAGAGTGGTCGAATGCGGCAGTCTTGAAAACTGTTGAGGGTAATACCTCCGGGGGTTCGAATCCCTCTTTCTCCGCTAATTAATCTACTAGCCTCTACAACACGTAGGGGTTTTTTTATTTATTAAAATCCACAAGTTTAAACCCAATCTTTTGACCAATTATTAGCTGAGATAAACTATTTAATGATTTTTTGTCAAGCTGAAGAATTCTTGGATATCCTCCAGAAGTTTGACAGTCTCTGTGAAGAATTATTATATTTCCTGATGGCGTCAACTGAATTGTACCGGGTAAAACAGGAGATGAAATTATTGATCCCACCCCAGGTTCAATTTTATCTTCAATATGATATGCCATTCTGTTATTGATTCCAATAATAAAATTATTTTTAAAAATCTTATTCAATGATTCTTCACTTAGAAATGAATATTCAGGACCTTTAAAAACATGCATTAAATTATTTTTACTAAACTTAAAATTATGATTCTGAAATGATTTATTAACTTGATTGTCTAAAACTAAAATTTCATCACCTTTTTTTAATACCTCATTACTTGTTATATCTTTTGAAAAAGATTTGCTTCCAAAAATATTTTCTGATTTAATACCTCCTTGGACTGATAAATACCCCCTTGCTCCATTTTTTGTATTACCTATTTCTAAGGTATCTCCTAATTTAACCCTTAATTGACAATACATTTCAACCTTTTTGCCATTTATCATTGGATTGAAATCACCACCTGTAATAGATATACAATAGCTATCATTAAATACTATTACTGGTCCCTTTAGTGTGAACTCTATTAAAGCCTCATCTTTATGATTTCCAACAATTATATTTGCATCATTTGCGCTTTTCTGGTCCATAAAACCTGCATATGAAACACCTAGATCTCTGAAACCATATCTACCAGAATCTTGCACAGTAGAAAAAAGTCCAGGTGAAATAACTTTTATCATTAGACCTGTTTTGGTTTTGTTTTGTTTTTTTTGACCATAGACTCAAATTGTTCATTTGATATCTCAATAAATTGAATTTTATCTCCTGGACTTGCAAAAGAGGGACGATTTGATTTTAAATTAAAAAAATTTAAAGGAGATCTTCCAATAATATGCCATCCCCCAGGACTATCTTTGGGATATATACATGTTTGATTTAATGCAACGCCTATAGATCCCTTTTTTATATTCAAAGAAGGATTGAGCTTTCTCTCACAACTTAAATTTTCATTTATAAATCCCAAATACATAAAACCAGGCATAAAACCCATTGACAGGACATTATATGTTCTTGATTTGTGCATTTTTATTATTTCTGATATTTGCAGTTGCTTTTCTTTTGCAAGGTTTTCAAGATCGACTCCAAATTTTAAGTCATAACAAACTGGTATTTGCCAAATTTTTTTCTGATTTATGTAATCGTTTTCAATGTTTTCAATTTTTTTTAACTCTCTAATCAGATCATCAGATGATATTATACTTCTATCAAAGATTATTAGTAATGAGTTAATAGATTGAACAATTTCAAAAATAAATTTATTTAGGTTTGACTCTATGTTTTTTTTTGAAGATGATATTTCTTGAATTAATTTAGCGTCAATTTGATTTTTATATGAAATCAAAATTGAGTTTTCGTTGTATGCGAAGTATTTTTTTTTACTATTTTCCACCAAATTCCTTTTTTATTTTTTTTAATATTTCAACAGAATTATTAGTATCAGAGTGGATACATATAGTGTCATACTTTATTTTTTTATAATTTCCATTAATAGTTTTTATTGATTGAGTTTTTATCATAGTATTTATATGATCAATAACATTTCCTGGATCTGTAATTAATGCATTTTCATTATTTCTAGATACTAGACTTAGATCATCGTTATAATTTCTGTCTCCAAATACCTCATAGAAAATATTAAATCCTCTTTTTAAAGCCACACTTTCAATTTTTGATTTATATGGAATAAATAAGTAGTATTTATTTTTGTATTCATCTATAATATCCAAATAAAGTTCAGAAAGTTGATTATCTATTATCATTTCATTATAAAGTGCTCCATGAGCTTTAATATGATGTAAGTTTTGGCCATATGAATCAGCAATTAACTCTAAAGATCGAATTTGTGAAAGTATACTATTTGATAATTCAGATCTTGATATTTTCATTTTTTTTCGTCCAAAATTTATTTTATCAGGATAAGATGGATGAGCACCTATTTTTATTTTATTCCTAATTGATATTTCAACACATTCAATCATAGTTCTATTATCTCCAGCATGACCACCACATGCAATGTTGCAAGAATCTATCAATGGCATAATTATATGTTCATTATTAAGACCCTCCCCTAAATCACAATTTATATTAATCATTATATAAGAGATATTAGGCCTTTTGATCCTATAATTAGAGATAATATAACAATGATAAATCCAAAAATATTTTGAAATTTATAATTGTATTTATTACTTATTATGCTTTTATTATTGACCAACCATAAAAGTATAATTGAAATAATAGGCAGTAAGAGACTATTTGAAAATTGTGCAAACTTTATTATTTCAATTGGATTTATTTTTACCATAGAAACAATTGTACCTACGAACAGGATTGTTATCCATATAGCTCTAAATTTTGAACTTTTTAATGAATCATCCCAACCAAAGCAACTTTTAGCTACATATGCTGCAGCTAAAGGCGCTGTTATAGATGAGGTAATACCAGATGCAAATAAACCAATCCCTAAAAAATAGATTGCAAATTTTCCATACAAAGGCTCTAATCCTCTAGCTAAGTCAATAACCCCTTTTACATCTTTATTATATATTGATGCAGCAGTAATTATAATAGATAGCGAGACCAAACCTCCAATTAGAATTGAAAAAAAACTTTCAAATCTTGCGACTTTTAATTTGTCCTGAGAGTTCCACTTTTCAGAAACTAATGATGAATGAAAAAATAAGTTGTATGGTACAACTGTGGTACCAATTAAACCCAAAATTATAATTACATTTCCTGAATTAATTACGGGTGATATCATTCCATCCAGAAGACTTCTGATGTCCGGTTTTGTCATAATTGCTGTAATGAAAAAAGATATACTCATAAGTATGACCAAAAAAACAAGAAACCTCTCCAATATTTTGTAATCACCTAGATATAAAATTATGAACGCAATTAGTCCAATAAAAATTGGAATATAATTAATAGATTGTGAGTTTAAAATTGCAGATATACCAAGTGAGGCTCCAGTAATATTCCCTGCCTCATATGCAGTATTACCTATTATAATAGAACAAATAATCAGAATTAATATTAATCTATTAAGAAATTTAGACTTTATATTTTTTCTAATAACCTCTGCAAGATTCATTCTAGTTATCAATCCTATTCTTAAAGACATCTCTTGTAAAACAATAGTGGAGAATATTGATAAAATAATAGCCCATATCAAAGAATATCCAAAAGATGCACCAGCTATAGTACACAAAGTAACAGTACCTGGTCCTATAAATGCGGCAGCAATTAAAACACCTGGCCCTATTTCTTTAATCCACTTCATTAAGGGATTCTTATCTTATCTCCAAAAAGTATTGCATTTAAAAAAAGTCTATTGGTACCATACCACGCGCCTCTAAAATTAGGGTTATCAGAGAACATTACTGCTCTTCCTTGACCTACTTTGGATATTAATAATGAAACCGTAGATTTAAGTTTATCATAATTTTTATTAGTAATGAATCCGTCAATCAATGGGTCTTGAGTATATCTGACAACAGATGAATATTGATTTTTTGATGGTTTTATCCAGACAGTATTATTTTTATACACAGGAACGTTAGAATCTTCTAATCCAAACCCTAATGGGTGTGATAAATCAACTTTACCTTCAAGAATTATTCCACCAATTTGTTCTTTTCCTCTATTATCTTGAGCATCAACATATGGTAGAAAATTATTTTCAACAATATCATTATCTGAATTTAGCAGTTCTTCATTTACAATTTGATTTTCAATTAAAAACTTAGATCCAGAGCCTATAGAGATAATAGTATTTCCTCTACTAACCCAATCCTTTATTCTCTGAATTTGATTTTTATTAAAATTATAATTACCCGATACGATAACCATTGAAGTGTATTTATCCAATGAGACTCTATCAAAATTCCTAATAGGAATTTTAGAAATAGGCATACCAACTCTTTGATCCAAAAGATGCCATACTTCACCTGCCTCGTATGACCTTACGCCAGTACCAACAAGAATCATTGGCTTTTGTTTTTTGATTGGAGAAACATATCTACTCCCAAGGTCAATTCCTCCTGAACTTAATCCAGAAGAAACTGAATAAATATTTATGTCAAAATTTTCTTGAATACCATTAAGCTTTTCAAATAATTTATCAGCTTCAATATCTTGGATACTCACAGCTACAACTAGAGAGCCATAGTCAAATGATTTTATTCCACTTGTAGTATTAATTTTAAATGGTTTAAAAGCAGTAGATACTTTAATATTGTTATTAAGCAATGTGTTTATTACAGCAGGAATATTATAGTCTGTCGAGTTAATTAAATATGCATAATTTGATTTTTCAAATTTATTTGTTGTAAAAAGTTCATCTAAGTTATCAAAACTATTGCCATTTAAGTTTTTGGTGGAAGGGCTATAATTAATATCATAAAAATTTGCTATTGACCATGATGAAGCATCATAGAAGACACTGTCTCTAAATTCTTTATTTGTCTCAAAAATTGATCTTACAGTTCTGTAGTTTTTTTGTTTAGTAGGTACAAAAAAGTTGTTTTTATCTCTTTGCACTTTTATATCATGTATTATTAATTTATCAAGAAATGCTTTAGTCTTATTTCTATCTTTTCCCATCTTAAAAGAATAACCTTTTATTCTTTTTTTATCTGCATCGGTTAATGCAGAAGAAAAAAATCTTTGCTGATACTCCTTTAATTCATCTTTCATTTCAACTGAAGCTTTAATCGTATTCATTCCAGATACATATTGGTTCCTAATAGTAAAAGGGAAAGTTAGCTTACCATATTGTGTTTCTTGAACATGGCCTCTTGAGCTTGCTTGTTCAAACAACATTCCAATACCACCAAGTAAATCTGCATAAGAGGAGTGATAACCTGGATACGTTTTATCATATGCCTCTTTAGAAAAATATAATGAACCTATTTCATCAAGTCCTTTAGCAAAGTATTGACCAAATAGTGTCTCAAAATATTCATAATTTTCTTGAGGAATTACTGGATCTTTTGCTGCATGAGTCTTCCAGGGGACAAAGAAGTATGTACTATTTGTTCCCATTTCGTGAAAATCCATTGTGACATTTGGGAGCCAATTATGATGAAAGTTTATTTTCCCTCTTGTTTCGGGATGAATACCTAGTAATACATCCCTATTTAAATCAAACCAATAATGGTTAGTTCTTCCTCCAGGCCAGTATTCATTGTGTTCAGCGTCTTGAGGATCGTCAACTAAAGGTGATGCCTTATAACTATTTACCCACTGAGTATGTCTATCTCTTCCATCTGGATTTATAGTAGGGTCAATCAATACTACAGAATTCTCTAAATAATTTTTAATTATATCTGATTTAGAGCTAATCAATGTATATGCAGTTAACATTGCTGCTTCCGAACTAGAAGGTTCATTACCATGAACATTGTATCCAAGATTAACAATAACAGGGAAATTTTTAGGCTTATTTGATCCACTATAATCTTTATCGTGAGGATCAATGTATGAAATATGTTCTTTTCTAATTGACTCTATGTTTTTAATTTTGTCAGCTGTGCTAACAATTAAATAGATTAATTTTCTTCCCTCATAAGAAGTTGCATATGTAAAAATATTAGCCTTATCAGATACATTTGATAAATAAGTCATATAAGAAACAATTAGATCGTGTCTAGTATGCATTTCTCCAATTGGATATCCTAAAAATTCCTCTGGTGATTTGATTTCTTCATCAAATGGAGCATATTTTTCAAAATAGTAGTCCTGAGAAAATATTGAGCTTACAAACAGTAGCTGAATTATAATAAATTTTTTCATAATTTTTATTTTATTAATTTTTTACGCCTGGTAACATGCTTGGTCTTAGCTCTTGCCAATTAAAATTTTTGGATTTATTGTTAAGTGGATATATTTGATTGAGATTGTCTCCATCATACATTCTGCCGTTTTTCATTACCATTTCAATTGAGTTAGTATTTCGAATTTCGTCAAGTGGATCTTTATTTAAAATTACTAAATCTGCTAATTTTCCTTTTTCAATTGATCCTAGTTCTTTATCTAATCCAATTGCATAAGCGCCTTGAATTGTAGCTACCTTCAACATATCATGATTTGATATTCCACCTGAAGCCATACTCCACAATTCCCAGTGGTAACCTACTCCTTCAAATTGGCCATGAGATCCAACTCCTGCGATACCCCCCTCTTCTACAAGATCTTTTACAAACTCACTAAACTCGACAAAAGCATATTCATCTTCATGAAACCATCCTGCCTTAATTCGTCTCTTAGAATCAAGTTCGTCTTTAGGAGTAAAGAATTTTACTTTTTTATCATTATGAATATCCTCAGTTGCAAAATAATAATTTTCTGCCCATGGGCCTCCATATGTTACAAGAAGCGTTGGAGTATATGCCTTTTTTGTAAAAGCAGTTAAACCAATAATATCTTTAAATACAGGATAAATTGGATGATTATGTTCTTGACCAGGATACCCATCGATTGTCTCTGTAAGATTTAATCGTAAATTTAAGCTTCCTTCGGTAGTAGGCATTATCTCCTGTTCTTTTGCAGCCATAAGTATCCACTGACGTTGCTGCCTATTTCCAGCTACGTACATTTTGATTGTTTTAGTATTATAATATTTAGAGTATTGTCTCATTACATCTCTAGCATCATCTAAGCTTTTTACATTATATCCCCAATATCCGAGTCCGGGACCAGTTGAATATACTCTAGGACCAAGTATCTTTCCAGTGTCAACCATATCAGAATAAGTTAGTACATCAGTAGTTGCAGTTTGAGGATCTCTAGTTGTAGTAACTCCATATGCAAGATTTGCAGCATAGGATGCAGGTTGATATCTATGTAGACCCCATCTTGGCCACATATGTGCATGAGTGTCTACAAATCCAGGAATAATAGTTTTTCCTTTCATGTCCATTTCCACAGTATTATTATCTTCTAACATTATTTCTTTATCACTAACTTCTATAATACGATTATTCACTATATATATTTGTCCATTATCAATAATTTGATCGCCATTCATAGTTATAATCTTGGCATTTTTTAATAAAATCGAAGCAGTTGGGATATCTCTTTCAACAATTACCTCAATTTGAATCTCATCTGGTAAAAATTCATCAGTTTCATCATCTTTAGAAACTTCATCAGCTAATTCAGGATTTAATTCTGCAATTTTTTGCGCTAATTCTTCTTTCTCCTTTTCCTCAGTTGACTTTTCATCAGCCTCCTCTTTTTTCTTTTCATCAAATTCTTCAGCATTATATAAATTATATGTTAAAAATGAATTACCAATAGACCAATTTATTGACTTTGAGTCCTTGGTCCAAGAAGGAAATTCTCCACCAATCTTTGTTAATCTTCGCGCTGGAAAGGATGAAAACTTAGGATTAGAGACTGAAATTTTTAAAGATTCTAAACCAGTGTAAGGAATTGTAAAACTATATATGTTGTTACTTATTTTAGCTAATCCTGCAGTTCCATCTGGAGATATTAAAATTAAACTAGCGTTTGAAGGTCTCTTTGTATCTCCAGAACCATATGGAGTTGTTCCAGTAACTTTTATTATATTTTTCTCATCAGTTCCATCCCACTTAATTGAAACTAGACCTTTGGAACTATGAAAAAGATAAATTCTATCTTTTCCATTTACAAAATGTGGAAATGATCTACCATTTGATTCATTTATATAATTAAGTTGACCACCATTTGATGAAATCCACATAATTTTTTCATTTGATTTAAATGCACCAGGACCCTCACTATATCTGTAATTTCTTGCGTTGCCAACAGTGAATACAATTCTATCACCCTTGGGATTCCATGTTGGATTCATATAGACACCATTTATTCTTTTATCATTACTTTGAGTTAGTAGAACTGGATTTCTCTTTCCGTCTGACCTAACTTTATAAAGTGAACCACCTATTTTATCATTCCATGTTACAAACACTATCTCTTTTCCATCTGGACTCCAATTTGGCATTGCCTCAGTAGTTTCATCTTCAAAAGGTGTTAATCTAATTATTTCATTTGACTCTATATCCATTACATATAGTTTATTTAGTGCAGTAAATGATATTTTTTTATTATCTGGAGATAAAGATGGATTTCTAATTTGGTTAACAATCATCGACTTGTTATCTGAAATCTCATAATCAAACTTTAATTCGGGTCCAACCTCCAAAGTCTCATCAATTTGAAAGGGTATTTCGAATGATGTACCCTCATTTATATTGATTTTATTAATTTTTCCCCCATATGATAGAATTAAATATTTGCTATCAGGAGTAAAAGCCATATTAGGTAAAACACCCATAGTTGCTTGAGATTCCTGATCATCTTTCTGGACAGGGAAAGCTAGCCATTTTTCATATCCAGTTTCTAAATCACGAATTCTCAGAGCAGTTTTATCCTCATATCTAGTTCCATAGACTAGGTTCTTTCCGTCAGGTGAAAGTGTTGGAGTGAAAGCTGAGCCAAATCTAGATGTCTCTCTTTTGATTTCTCCCGTATCTCTATCATATTTTGAAATTTGATATTGAGGAAGGCCAGCATTATATTGCCAGGAATTCGTTCTGTTTGCGTACCATATATATCTATCATTAACACCAACAACTGGTTGGACCACCTTAAGTGATGTAGGCTTATCAATTAACTTAATTCCACTTCCTCCATCCTTATGATACATATGTAACTTAAGATTTCTTCTTCCTTTTGCAATTATTAAATAATCTCCATCTTTTGACCAATCTACAAAAGCTGTTTGGTTATCTTTTTCCTTAGTTATTTGAATTGAATCTTTAGTATTTAAGTCTCTAATCCATATGTTGTTTCCTCCACTCTTATCACTAACATATGCAATTGACTCACCATTAGGTGAGTACTTTGGATGAGAGTCAAAGGCCATACCTTTTGTTATTCTTGTGGCTTTTCCTCCAGATATTGGAATTGAGTATATATCTCCAAGAAGATCAAAAACAATATTTTGTCCATCTGGACTAACATCGAGTGACATCCAAGAACCAGTATCTGTACTCAGATTGAAAAATCTTTCTGGTTTAATTGGTAAATTTTTATTTGTTTTTTCTTTTATTTTCTCTTTTTTATCTTGAGCATTTAATGTATTTAGAATGAACAACGATAGGGTTATAAGCACTAAATATTTTTTCATAATAAGTTATGTTTATATAAATATATTCATTTTGAATTCTTTTAACACTTGTAAATTAAGTATTTACTTATATTTGGACCGTTAAAATTTATATATGAGACTTATCATAGTATTAATTTTATGCTTATTCATAAGTAATAAAGCACATACACAAAATTATTGGCAGCAAAACGCTGATTATAAAATTTTTGTTGATTTTAAAGTAAAGAACAACACTTACAAGGGAAATCAAGAGATTCTTTATAAAAATAATTCAAGAGATACATTAAATAAAATATTTTTTCACCTTTATTTTAATGCATTTAAGGTTGGAAGCGATATGGCTATAAGATTAGAGAATGGAGATGATAATAATAAAAGATTTGACATTAATATTAACGACTTGGATCCTAAAGAAGAAGGCTTCTTAAAGGTCATTGACTTAAAACAAGACAATAAAAAAGTTGAGACTTATTTATCCGATACAATTTTAGAGGTGATTCTTGTTAATCCAATTCTTCCTGGAGAATCATCAATTTTTACAATGGATTTTAATGGGCAAGTTCCCATTACAATTAGAAGAGCAGGGAGAGATTCTCCCATGGGGGTTAAATTTTCGATGGCTCAATGGTATCCAAAAATATCTGAATATGATTATGAAGGTTGGAATACTGCTCCTTATACCGGAAGAGAATTTCATGGTGTTTGGGGAGATTTTGATGTTACTATAAAAATTGATAAAGATTACATTGTTGCTGCCTCAGGGTATCTTCAAGAAAGTGATCCTTCAAATTTCAAACTTGGAAAAAAGTCTGGTAATAAAAGAATTTGGAATTTTCTTGCTCCTAGAGTTCATGATTTCACATGGGCCGCAGATCCTGATTACATTCATGATATATACGATGGGCCTAATGGTGTTAAACTAAACTTTTATTATAAAAATGATCCCAAAATAATTGATAATTGGAAGACTCTTCAACCAGTTACTGCAGAACTTATGAAATTTTTTAATGAGAATATAGGAACATATCCATACAGACAATATTCAGTAGTTCAAGGAGGAGATGGTGGAATGGAATATTCAATGCTAACACTTATTAATTCTGGTGAAGACCTTATTCCTCTTGTTAGTGTAACTTCTCATGAGTTAGCTCATGCCTGGTTTCAAGGAGTTTTAGCTACTAATGAGATGAAACATTATTGGATGGATGAAGGATCAGCTTCTTATTTTGGTGATCTAGCAGAAAGTCATGTCTTCAATATTGATTTTCATCCATTTTATACAAGAAACTCATACAAAGACTATATTTCCTTGGCAAAGTCGGGTCAGGAGATGCCTTTGACAACGAATGCAAATAGGTTTAAGTATAATAGAGCATATGAGGATGCAGCATATGATAAAGGTTTTGTTTTTCTTAGCCAACTAAAATATATTATTGGAGAACAGGAATTCGGAAAAACAATTAAAAGTTATTTTGATACATATAAGTTTACTCATCCTTTACCAAATGATTTAAGACGAATTGCTGAGCAGACATCAGGCATTCTTCTAAATTGGTATTTAACTGATTGGACAAATACAACAAATCAAATTAATTATTCTATAAATAAAGTTGAGGAATCTAATGGCAAATCTAAAGTGTTAATTGAGCGAATCGGTTTAATGCCAATGCCACTTGAGATACTTGTCAAATACAAAGATGGTAATGAAGAATATTATTACATACCTATTTCATTGATGAGAGGTGAAAAAAAACAACCTAAATATGCAGAGAATTGGATACAAGTAAAAGATTGGTCTTGGGCATACAAGAAATATAGCTTGGAAATAGATAGTGAGCTTGATTCTATTGAATCAATTGATTTAAATCCAACTGGACTTATTGCTGACACTGATAATTCAAATGATAAGATTATATTTGAATAATATGGAAAGTTTATTATTAATATTTGAGAATATTTCTTCTGTGAACAGGGCTTTGATCTTAATATCTGGAATTACTCTATTTTGGGTAATTGAAGGAATAGTTCCTTTTAAATTCCTTGATTACAAAAAGTGGATACATTCAATTCCAAATTTTCTATTAACGCTCACTACTATACTTGTTAATTTTGTTCTTGCGTTTATGCTGGTCTTTGCATCTGACTGGGCTAACGAAAATAGCTTTGGAATTTTACATCTGCTAAATTCCTCTACTTTAATAAGTGTTATAATTGGTATTTTAATTCTTGACTTAATTGGAGCATATCTACCCCATTTGGTCCAGCATAAGGTTAAATTATTGTGGTATATACATTTAGTTCATCATACAGATCAAAATGTTGATACAACGACTGCTAATAGGCATCATCCACTAGAAAGTGTTGTAAGATTTTTATTTACTCTATTAGGAATATTTATTGTTGGAGCACCTATTGGATTAGTATTAATGTATCAATCAATATCTGTAATTGCATCTCAATTTAATCATGCTAATATTCAAATTTCTGACAAGGTTGATAAACTATTGAGTTACATAATTGTATCACCTAATATGCATAAAGTCCATCATCATTTTGAGCTTCCTTACACTGATTCTAATTATGGAAATATTTTTTCATTATGGGACAGGTTCTTCGGAACATATATGGAATTAAATAAAGAAGATATTACATATGGTGTTGATACTGATTTAGATGAAATACAGAACTCAAAATTTATGAGTTTAATTGAGAGACCATTTAAAAAATGGTATAAACACTTTAATTAAGACTACCCAATTCCGACAATATTTTAGCAAAATTATGAGATGTTTCTTTTCCACTAGTCATATTCTTTAGTTTAAAAATATTATCAACCAACTCTTCTTGACCAATTATTATCACATAATCAAAACCCTTTTGATTAGCATAGTCCATCTGTTTTTTTATTTTAATATTATTTGGATAGAACTCACAAGTAATATTCTTATCTCTCAATTTATTTATTGTAACTAACAAATCATTAGTTATATCTAAACCAAAATTCAAAAATAGAAAGGATTTTGATGAACTTAATTGACTTGGGAATAAATTAAGTTCGTCAAGTATCAAATAAATTCTATCAAATCCAAAAGAAATTCCAAATCCACTAAGCTTTGGGTTATTTTCTTGTATAAGATTGTCATATCTTCCTCCACCTCCTATTGATCCAACATTAAATTTGTCAGGAGATGATACTTCCAGAATTGTGCCAGTATAATAACTAAGTCCTCTAGCAAGAGAAAAATCAATGACTAACTCTATGTTACTAAACTTTAAATTTTTTGACGTATCAATTATTTTTTCAATTAAATCTATTCCATCTGTATTGAGTCCATTAGACTCGAATTTAGATTTTAATACTTCAATTTTTTCTTTATTTGATCCCTTAATTTTAAAAAAATACTTAAGTTCTGTAATTGAATCATCTGTGAAGCCTTTTTTAATTAGTTCATTAATTACCCCATCTTCACCTATTTTATCTGTTTTGTCTAGGGTTATAGCTAGTTCATACAAGCTATCTAATTTCATAAGTTTTGAGATTCCCTCTAAAATTTGTCTATTATTAATTCTTACATTAACCTTAGGCATACTTAAACGGCTAAAAACAGAATTATAGACTTGAATACATTCAACTTCGTTTAAATAATTTTTTTCTCCAATTATATCCACGTCACATTGAAGGAATTCCCTATATCTTCCTTTCTGAGGTCTGTCAGCTCTCCAAACTAATTGAACTTGAAATCTTTTAAATGGAAATGAAAGGTTATTTAAATTTTGAGAAACAAATCTTGATAAGGGTACTGTCAAATCATATCTTAAAGCTTTATCAGATAACGAATTAGAAAATTTTGTAAGATTATTTTGTTTTAAAGCATTAGTGTCAGCTTTCTTTATTTTGTCACCTGAAGATAGTATTTTAAACATTAAACCATCCTCGTCATCACCATATTTTCCATTTAGCGTAGATAAATTTTCAAAAGAAGGTGTCTGAATCTCTTGAAAATTATATGATTTGAAACAACTTTTTAAAATATTGAGTAAGAAATCTCTTTTTTTTAATTCTAGTGAATAAAAATCTCTGGTACCCTTTGGTGTTCTGTGTTTTTGAGACATCAAAAAATAATTAGATAATCAGTAAGTAATAAAGTTATGAAATTATTTCTTTTCAGGCTCAAGCTCAAAGTTTAATTGAGTTGACACTTCTCTGTGAAGTCTTATACTAGCAGTGTAGCTACCAATTCTTTTAATTGATTTACCAGGTATTGTTATATTTTCTTTTACCACCTCAATTTTTTTATCTAGTAGACTCTTTGCCACATCAACATTAGAAATTGAACCAAATAACTTACCATCTGGACCAACTTTTGTAACTATTTTTAGATTGAGTTTTGAGATTTTTTTTGCAGTTTTTTCAGCCTCATCAATTATTGACTTTTCTTTAAATGCTTTTTGTTTTAGGTTTTCTGCTAACACTTTCTTTGCAGAATCAGTAGCTAATATAGCCTTACCTGTTGGTATAAGAAAGTTTCTGCCAAAGCCTGCCTTTACAGACACAATTTCATCTTTGAAACCAACATTAGCAACATTCTCTTTTAATATAATATCCATATTTATTTTAATAAATCACCAACATACGGAAGAAGAGCAAGATGTCTAGCTCTTTTAACAGCAGTAGATACTTTTCTTTGATACTTTAATGATGTACCCGTTAGTCTTCTTGGTAAAATTTTTCCTTGTTCGTTTATAAATCTATTTAAAAAGTCTGGGTCTTTATAATCGACATACTTAATTCCTGACTTTCTAAACATACAGTACTTCTTTGCTTTTGATGTGTTAATGTCAAGAGGGGAAAGATATCTTATTTCACCTTCATTTTTTATTTTCGATTGTTCTTCAATGCCTGCCATTATTAACTAGCTTTTTTTGTTAATCTATTTTTTCTTTTCTCAGCCCAAGCAATTGCGTGCTTATCTAGTGTAACTGTCAAATATCTCATAATTGTTTCATCTCTAGTAAAATCCAACTCAAGTGAAGATACAACTTCTGGAGGTGCAGTGTACTCAATAAGATTATAGAAACCGCTGTTTTTATTTTCAATAGTGTAAGCTAACTTTTTAAGGCCCCAAATTTCTTTATTAATAATTTTGGCACCATTAGATTTTAGATACTTTTCATATTTATCTACAGCTTTCTCAACTTGTTCTTCAGATAAAGCTGGATTAAGGATAAATACAGTTTCGTAATTTTTCATCTTAAATTGTTAGGGCGCAAAATTAGGTTAATAAATATAATCTGCCAAATTTATTTTTGCTAAATACATACTAAACTGGGTCAACATCAATTACTATTTTAACTGTTCTATATTTTGAAATTGATTCAAAACTTGTTAGTATTGATTGGAGTTTGGACCTAAATAAATTTAATTCTTCTAGACTCCTCAATTTGATAAGGAACTGTTTCTGATATTTATTTTTAACTCTTGAAACTTCAGGAAATACTGGGCCAAGAACTATGCCATTAAAATTACTTCTTACTAGATTGTTGATCCAATCAGCAGAGTTATTTATTTTGTCAAAACTTTTATCTTTCAGAGTAACTCTTATTAATTTAGTATAAGGAGGGTATTTAAAATCTTTTCTCTCGGCTAGCTGACTTTTAAACATCTTATCGTATTCATAATTAATTACATTTTTTATAATTTGATGCTCTGGTTGGTATGTTTGAAGAAAGACTTTTCCGCGCTCTCCAGATCTTCCTGATCTGCCTGCAACTTGAGTTAAAATTTGGAAAGCTTTCTCATGAGCTCTAAAATCTGGAAAATTTAAAAAGTGATCAGTATTTAATACGCCTACTATACCTACATTATTGAAATCTAAACCTTTGGTCACCATTTGTGTACCAATAAGTATATCAATTTTTTTTTCAGAAAATGAATTAATTATTTTTTCAAAAGATTTTTTTCCTCTAGTTGTGTCCCAATCCATTCTTTTTGTTCTAAGCTTTGGAAAAATTTCTTTAATTGACTCTTCAACTTGCTGGGTTCCATTACCTTTAAACCCCATAGTATTAAACCCACAATAGTTGCATTTTAAACTAGCATTATTTGAAAATCCGCAATAATGACATTTTAATTTGTTAGAAGAGGAATGATATGTTAAACTAACATCACAGTTATCACAATTTACACATTGTCCACATGAACTACAGGACCATTGGGGGGAGTAACCTCTTCGGTTTCTAAATAATATTACTTGTTTTCCAAATTTTGTTGCCTTATCAATCTCATCAATTAGTTTAACGGAAAATATTGAGTTTACGTCGTGCTTATTTTCGATTCTCATATCAATTGATGATATTAGTGGTAGTTCAATGTCTCCATATCTCTCTTTTAACTGAACATATCCATATTTGTTTTTTAATGTATTATACCTTGATTCAATTGAAGGAGTTGCAGAGCCTAGAACAATCTTAGAATTATAGATTTTTGAAAGGTATATTGATACATCTCTTGCATTATACCTAGGAGATGGTTGCTGTTGTTTATAGGATGTTTCGTGTTCTTCGTCAACGATTATCAAACCTAAATTATTAAAAGGGAGAAAAATTGAGGATCTAGCTCCAACGACTATTTTACTTTTATCTTGTCTAATATTTTTCCAGACTTCTGTTCTTTCGTTAATAGAATACTTTGAGTGGAACACAGATATTTTTTGACCAAAACTTCTTTTTAATTTTTGAATAATTTGAGTTGTTAAAGAAATTTCAGGAAGTAAATACAAAACTTGTTCATTTTTGTCTATAAAATCTTGAATTAATTTAATATAGATCTCGGTTTTTCCTGATGAGGTCACACCATCTAATAAAACTACATTCTTTTCTTTTAATTGATTGATTATGTCAAACGCGACTTTTTTTTGTGTGTTTGTTAAATTATTTTGTACTATTTCTTCTTTTAAGTTTTCAGAATCTCTTTCAACTTGCACTTTCTCGATTCTTATTAATCCTTTATCCTCAAGACCTCTAATTGAAGATTCAGAAAAAGATATATTTTTTTTTAGTTCACTGATTGATATATATTTATTAAGCTTAATATTGCTCAATAATTTTAAATAGACTTCTTTTTGTTTTGGTGATTTATTCAATATATCTAGTATAGTCTTAACATTACTTTCATTTTGAAAATCTCTTTCGAGATAAATTACTTTTAAAAACTTTGGCGAATACTTTTCGTTAATTTGAAAATTAAATTCTATAATATCTTTAATAATCATTCTTTGAATGGATGAATAGATATTTTTTTTATTTATTATTTTAGGTACTTCACTTATTTTAAGGCTATTTGAATCAAGAGCTTCATATATTAGAAATTCATCATCACTCATCTTATCCTTTATTTCTTGATTTATCTCTTTTTTTACAATAATCGTTTCACTTTCAAGTAAAAATGTAGATGGAACTGCCGCTTTCAATACATCTCCAATTGGTGTAAAATAATATTTTGACATCCAAACCCAAAAATTTATTTGCGACTCAGTAATAAAGGCATCTTTGTCATATGCAAACTCAATAGGTTTTGTTTCGTATTGTTTTGGTTTATTTTCATGTATGTTTTTAATTATGCCCGTGTAAATTTTTCTTTTTCCAAAACTAACAGCTACTCTATGGCCAATATCAAACTCTTTATATTGTTTTTTTGATATATGATATGTAAAAGTTCCATGAAGTGGAAGTGGAAGTATTACATCTGCATAGTAATTCATAGTTAATTATAAGATATTCTTTCTAATTTAGCAATTAGCCCGATGAAAAAAACAATAATATTTCTTGCTTTTTTAATGACGAATATAATTTCTTCTCAAGAAAATACAGTTGTCAAAGGAAAAGTTCAAAGTGAAACAAGTGAAATTAAACTGCAAAACGTACATGTTTTAAATCTTAATAAAGTAAAAGGTTCTATAACAAATAAAAGTGGTGAATTTACAATTGAAGCAGAGGCCAATGATACTCTTTATTTTTCATACATAGGATATAAATCATTAAAAATAGTTGTGACCAATGATTTAATAAGATTTGATGATAATACAATTGAGCTAACAGAGCTAGCATTTGCACTTGAGGAAATTATAGTTAGACCATATCAATTAACAGGGTACTTAGAAATAGACGTAAAAAATGCACCAGTAAATACTTCAAATAGATACCAAATTATTGGACTACCTAATATAGGATATGAAGCTGGTAGAAGATCGAGATCAGGACTATCTAAAATTATTGGATCAATTTTTAATCCAGCTGATTTTTTAAATAATTTATTTCGGAAAAAATCAAGTAAAATGGAAAAACTCAGATTAATCAGAGAAGACGATGAAATTAAAAATTTACTATCAACTAAATTTGATAGAGAGGTACTAGTTCAATTATTAGGTGTTGATAAGAGTGAAATTGATGAAATTTTAAGAAACTGTAATTTTTCTGATAATTTTATTTCTCAAGCTAACGACCTTCAAATTATGGAGGCTATCAATGAGTGCTATGATGAATACAAGCTTCTTGAATTTTAATATACTGACTAGTTAATGTATCTTTGTGCAATGATTGATTTCAATTTAAATTCTATCAACCCTCTCGATGGAAGATACCATGAAAAGACAAAAGATCTCAGTAATTATTTTAGTGAGAAAGCTTTAATATATTATCGTTTAAAAGTTGAAATTGAATATTTTATCTCTTTGTGTAACCTTGGTATACCAGAGCTAAAAAAATTTGATAAAAAGAAATTTAATGTTTTGAGGAAGATTTATAAAGATTTTTCAAACAATGATGCATCTGAAATAAAAAATATAGAAAAAATCACAAATCATGATGTTAAAGCTGTTGAATACTATTTAAAACAAAAATTTGTTAAGCTTAACATTAGTGAATATAAAGAATTTATACATTTTGGTTTGACATCACAGGATATAAACAATACTGCTATTCCTCTTTCAATAAGGGACTTTATTAATGATATATACATCCCTTTAATTGAAAAAATACAAGAAGAAATTTACAAAAAAGTTGATGAGTTAAAAGATATAACAATTATTTCTCGAACTCATGGTCAACCTGCATCCCCAACAAAATTAGGAAAAGAGTTTAAAGTTTTTTGGACTAGAATTAATAATCAATTATTAACATTGAAGAAAATACCTAATTCTGCAAAGTTCTCAGGTGCAGTTGGGAATTTCAATGCTCATAAGGTTGCGTATCCAAATACAGACTGGAAAAAATTTGCAATAAAATTTATCGAAGACGAACTAGGACTAAATTACTCATATCCTACTACACAAATTGAACATTATGATTCATTTGCTACTTTATGTGATAATTGTAAAAGAATTAACAATATTCTTTTAGACATGTGTGTTGATATATGGACATATATTTCTCATGATTATTTCAAGCAGAAAATTATTAAAGGTGAAGTTGGATCTTCAGCTATGCCACATAAGGTAAACCCAATTGACTTTGAGAATTCTGAAGGTAACTTAGGCTTAGCTAATTCAACATTTAGTTTTTTTGCAAATAAATTAACTAAGTCAAGACTTCAAAGAGATTTGAGTGACAGCACAGTTTTGAGAAATATAGGAGTTCCTTTTGGCCATTCAATTGTATCTTTCATCTCGATATTAAATGGTCTAAAAAAAATATATATAAATCAAGATAAAATCAATGAGGATATCGAGAAAAATTGGATTGTTATTTCAGAAGCGATACAGACTATTTTAAGAAGAGAGGGGTATACTGAACCATACGAAATAATGAAAGAGCTAACTAGGAATAATTCTAAAATAGATAAAGGCTCGCTTCATAAATTTATTGATAATCTCAAAGTTGAATCAAAAATAAAAAACGAATTAAAACAAATAACCCCTTATAATTATACAGGAATTTAAATGAAAAATACAAATACATTAATAATTAGCTTATTAATAATTCTTACAGGCTGTAGTAAAAACGCTTCAGAAAACATTTCAGATGAATTAAGCATCATTGATCAAGAAAGAGAACTTAAACTTGAAATAAACGATTTTATATGGGAGGGACTCAACTATTGGTATTATTGGCAAGAAAATGTTCCAGATCTTGCAGATAGTAAAACAAATAATGCAGAGGCGTACGAAGCTTTTCTAGACAAAAATGAGCCATTTGATTTTTTTAGTTCATTAAAACACCCAAATGACAGATTTAGTTGGATTCAAGATGATTATGAAGAACTCGAGAATCTTCTTCAAGGTATTGAATTATCTAATGGAATGGAATTTGGACTTTTTGTTGAATGTAATAATACCGACGTATTTGGTTATGTAAAATACGTTCAAAAAAATTCAGATGCAGAAATAAAGGGTGTTGAAAGAGGAATGTATTTTAATACAATAAATGGTACTAGAATGAATAGGGATAATTATAGAGAACTATTGTACGGTGATGATTCATCCTACTCAATCGGAACAGCTACACTTGATTATGATAATACAGATAATTGTGCAACTTTATATTCTGATAATAATAGTATTAATCTTTTAAAAACTGTTTTAGTTCAAAGTCCAATTTACATTAATAAGATAATTAATGTAAATAATTCCAAAATTGGATACTTAATGTATAATCAATTTGTTGGTGTAGTTGAATCTGAAGGTAATGACTATAATCAGGAACTAAATAATGTGTTCTTTGAATTTAAAAATGATAATGTCGATGAATTGATCATTGACCTTCGTTATAACCCTGGGGGAAGTACTTACACCCAGTCAATTTTGGCTTCTTTAATTACTGGTCAATTCCCAAATGAAATTTATTCAAAAAGAGTTTTTAATTCTAAAGTAACAGAAGAATTTGGAAGTAATCAAGAAAATTTTATTAGTAGATTTAAGAGTCAATTGGATGGAGGAGTGCCTCTAAATTCATTGGAAATGCAAAGAGTCTATATCCTGACGTCCTCCTCAACAGCATCCTCAAGTGAAGGACTGATAAACAATCTTAATCCTTACATTGAAGTGATTCATATTGGAGATTATACTGTTGGAAAAAATTCAGGTTCTATAACAGTTAAGGATTATATAAATGATGATGGAGACGTTAATCCTAATCACAGATATGCAATGCAACCCATAGTTACAAAAACTGCCAATTCCGTTGGTTTTGCTGATTTTGATGATGGTTTAGAACCCGACATATATTTACTTGAAAGTATATCCAATCTTGGAATTTTAGGTGATAATAATGAAAAGTTACTAAAAAAAGCTCTTGATCATATCTCTGGAGAAATTTATTCAATTAATATGTCTCCAAATATAAATAGAAAGTTTAATAGAGAAATTAAAACGGACATAGAAAAGAAAAAACAAATAATGGTAGTTGATGATTTACCATTCAATTTGAAATAATAACTACTTTGTGAGGTACATTTTTCTTCTAGAATAAAGTTCAAAGAAAGAGTCGTCATTTAGATCATCGATAAACAGAATACTCTCTCCTGTGCTTTTCATCTCTGGTCCTAATTGTTTATTAACGTCAGGAAACTTATTGAATGAAAAAACAGGTTGTTTAATTGCATACCCTTTTAAACTTGGTTTAAAATTAAAATCCTTTAATTTATTTTTACCTAACATAACTTTTGTTGCAAAGTTAACATATGGCTCTTTGTATGCTTTAGATATAAAAGGCACTGTTCTAGAAGCCCTTGGGTTAGCTTCTATAATGTAAACTTTATCATCTTTAATAGCGAACTGAATATTGATTAATCCAACAGTATTTAAAGCTAAAGCAATTTTTTTCGTGTAATCTTTAATTTGTTGGACAGTAAACTCTCCTAAATTAAATACCGGAAGAGTAGCATTTGAGTCTCCTGAATGAATTCCACATGGCTCGATATGTTCCATAATTCCAATGATATAAACATCTTCTCCATCACAAATTGCGTCAGCCTCTGCCTCAATGGCACCATCTAGATAATGATCCAGAAGTAGTTTATTATTAGGAATTTTAGATAACAAATCTACGACATGTTCCTCAAGATCTTCTTTATTAATTACTATTTTCATTCCCTGACCTCCTAAAACATAAGATGGCCTCACTAGAATAGGAAAGTCTAATTTTGATGACAATTCAACTGCTTCCTTGGCACTTGTGGCTACTCCAAAATCTGGATATGGAATTTTATTCTTTTTTAGTAGATTCGAAAAACTTCCTCTATCTTCAGCTAGGTCAAGTGACTTAAATTCTGTCCCAATAATTTTAACCCCATAACGATCTAATTTTTCTGCAAGTTTTAAGGCTGTTTGTCCGCCTAGCTGGACAATCACCCCAACTGGTTTTTCATGAATTATAATGTCGTATATATGCTCCCAAAAGACAGGCTCAAAATACAATTTATCTGATATATCAAAATCTGTTGATACTGTTTCAGGATTACAATTAATCATGATTGTTTCAAAACCACATTCACTTGCTGCTAATACTCCATGTACACAACAGTAATCAAATTCAATTCCTTGACCAATTCTGTTAGGTCCAGAGCCAAGTACAACAACTTTTTTTCTCTTTGAAACTAAACTCTCATTTTCAGAATATTCTTTACCATCTTTAGTTTTTATCTTTTCCTCAAATGTTGAGTAGTAATATGGAGTTTGGGCAGGAAACTCTGCAGAGCATGTGTCAACCAGTTTATAAACTCGATTGACTCCGAGTTCTTGTCTTTTTTTGTGTACTTCACTCTCAAGACATTCCAACATGTATGCAATTTGTCTATCAGCAAATCCTTTTTGTTTTGCTTCAAGGAGAATATCGTAATTAATGTTTTCGATATTAAGTTTAGAAATTTCTGACTCGAGTTGATATAACTCATCATATTGTTTTAAAAACCACATGTCAATTTTGGTAATTTCATAAATTCTTTCTAATGAAATTCCTGCTTCTATTGCATCATAGATAACAAATACTCTATCCCAACTAGCGTTGGATAATTTATTAATTATTGTATTGTAGTCCTTATAACCTTTACCATCTGCTCCCAATCCATTTCTTTTAATTTCAAGTGACTGAGTTGCTTTATGAAGTGCTTCTTGAAATGATCGACCAATACCCATGACTTCTCCTACTGCTTTCATTTGTAGACCAAGTGTTCTATCAGCTCCCTCGAACTTATCGAAATTCCATCTTGGAATTTTAACAATAACGTAATCAAGTGTAGGTTCAAATAGTGCAGAAGTAGATTTTGTTATTTGATTGTTGAGCTCATCTAGAGTATATCCCAAAGCTAACTTTGCTGCTATTTTAGCAATAGGGTAACCTGAAGCTTTTGAGGCTAGTGCTGAGGACCTAGAAACTCTCGGATTAATTTCTATTGCTATTATATCTTCCTTTTCATCAGGACTTACAGCAAATTGGACATTACAACCGCCAGCAAAATCTCCAATACTTTTCATCATAGTGATAGCCATATCTCTCATTTTTTGATAAGTAGTGTCAGATAAGGTCATTGCAGGCGCAACAGTTATTGAATCACCTGTATGAATCCCCATCGGATCCATATTTTCGATTGTACAAATAATTACGATGTTATTATTTTTATCACGCAAAAGTTCTAATTCATACTCTTTCCAGCCCATTAACGCTTTATCAATTAGCACTTCATGAATTGGAGATGACTCTAGACCTCTGGTTAAAAGATCATTGAATTTTTCCTCTTCAAATACAATTGAGGCTCCAGTTCCACCTAACGTAAATGAAGGTCTAATTACTAAGGGAAAACCAAATCTTTGAGCAATTTCTTTTCCTTTTAAAAAAGATGAGGCACTTTCAGCAGGTGCAACTGGAATATTTATTTTATTTAGTAAGGTTCTGAATTTTTCTCTGTCTTCTGTAATTTCAATTGCATCTATATCAACTCCAATAATTTTAACTGAAAATTTATTCCAAATATCTTTCTCTTGCGCCTCAATGCATAGATTTAATGCAGTTTGACCACCCATTGTTGGTAAAACAGCATCTATATCACCATGTATTTGAAGAATCTCTACAATTGACTTGGTTGTTAAAGGTTTAAGGTAAATA
>CETK01157219.1_pt1 | contig 30918 bp, 21 predicted proteins | sample 361431 | NCBI WGS metagenome assembly CETK01 (sample SAMEA2622452, study PRJEB7988) | marine metagenome | biome: marine biome (ENVO:00000447); feature: surface water layer (ENVO:00002042); material: "saline water (ENVO:00002010), including plankton (ENVO:xxxxxxxx)" | depth 5 m | reverse complement strand
AGTAACGGGCACAGCGTCTGAAAATCAGATTGTTGAGATCAATATCTCTAATGTCTTTGATGGTAATGGAAATGAACTAAACAGTATATCATCTGTTGTTACGATTCCTTTCGTGTTTGATGATGACGGAGATGGAGTTTCAGACATATTTGACGCATGTCCAGATACTCCTGAGGGAGAAGAGGTAAACCAATCTGGTTGTTCTGCTGATCAAAGGGATCTTGATCGAGACGGTGTAGATAACGTAGATGATATTTGCCCTGATACACCAGCAGGAGTTGAAGTAGATGAACAGGGTTGTGCTGCAAACCAGGTAGATTCTGATCAGGATGGTATTCCAGATGTAAGAGACAATTGTATTGACACCATTAATCCTTTACAAAAAGATTATGATGGTGATGGTATTGGAGATGTATGTGATCCCGATCCTATTCTTGGATTTACTCCTCCAATTGTTCGTGAAGATGCTATTGTCGGAACACTGGTATCAACAATTCAAACAAGATTAATTAATGAGGACGATGTGGTTTCCTTCAGTATTGAGGATGAGGATAATGTATTCGGAATTCAGGGTAATCAAATAGTTGTTACTGGAGAACTTGATTATGAATACAAACAAATATATGTTGTAAAAATTATCGCTACTACAACTTCAGGTGGTAGAACAGAAGAATTACTACCCATTTCAATACTTGATGTAGAAAATGCTTTCTTTAGAGCAAGATTCTTTATTGCAGTATTTGATTTATTAAACCAATTAGCAGGTGGAAGTTCAGGTAGAGTAACTGCCGACCATATTGAGGAGTTTATTTCTCAAAGCACCCAAAGATATTATAATCCGTTTAATAGAGGTGTTGGAAAATGGAAGGTAAGAAAGTCTATTAGCGGAGGAAAAGATAAAAAACTGTTTACAATCAAGGAGACTAATACAGGTGCAAGAAGAGACGGTGAAGGTGATGAAGATGAAATGGAGGTCGTAGGTGTTCTTGTCTTTATAGATCCTCCTGATTTCAATAATCCTCAAGATCACAATAAGGACAACATCTATGAGGTTGAGGTTCAATTCACCAACATGGAAGATGGGGCTCCGGAGATACCGGTTCCCGTTACCCAAAATCAACTCCAAGTAGCTGAGGGTACGAGTGAAGTAATTGAATTACAATCTCGACCTGCTCTGTCAACTGATGATACTGACGGAGATGGAGTTCCAGATATTCAAGATAATAGTCCAAATGTTGCAAATCCAGATCAATCAGATTCCGATGGAGATGGAGTTGGAGATGTAACAGACGATTCTGATCATGATGGAGTATGGAACCCTCTTGATCAGTGTCCAGATACACCATATGGATCATTTGTTGACTTGCAAGGTTGTGAATTATTCTATTTACCTCCAAGTAATTTCCTTATATCAAAATCAGAGGGTTGTTTAGGTCAAAATTCAATTTTAATGAAATTTGAAACTTCTCATCCTTATAATATTAATGTTACTGGAAGTACTAACTACAGCGAAACCTATACTGGATTTAAATGGCGACTAGATAACTTATCTGAAGGTATATACAATGTTTGTATAACAGTAGATGGTGTTGATCCGTCTGATTTTGAGCGTTGTTTTGAAGTTACAATTAATGATCCTGAGCCTCTTACTGTTTTCTCATCTCTCAATAATAATAGGGATATTGTAAACCTTGAACTAAATGGATCAGACACCTACAATATTACTGTAAATGGAGTGACTTCAAGATCTTCCGCTGCTAGGACAAGTATTTCTCTTAGAAAAGGATTGAATATTGTTCAAGTTTCTACTGACAAAGATTGTCAGGGTGAGTTTGAAGAAAAATATTTCATTTCCGAAGATGTTGCATACTCACCTAACCCGTTTAACGATAATCTTAATATTTTTGTTGGTGGTAAGGATACAGATATTAAAATTGATATTTTCTCTGCAGAGGGTAGACTAGTAAGCAGTGGTATTTACCAATTAAATGAAACTGATAGAAGTGTAAGGATTCCAACCTCGCATTTTGTGATAGGTAGTTATCTTGTGAAAGTAAGCTCTACAACTGTTGACCAATCATTTGTAACAATTAAGAAATAATAGCATGAGACTATATATTTTTTACTTCATGATTTTATTCTTTTTGTCCTGTTCTAAAGATGGGACAACAGAGCCTGCTCCTGATAATCCAGCAGCTTTTGAATTAATTTATCCCGCAAATGGTGAAACCTGCTTGGACGGAACGGATCAAAGTGATGATCAAGCATCTGTACTTTTTAGATGGAGATCGAGTTTAAATGCTACTTCGTATTCAATTGAAATTGAAAATCTAACCACAGGTCAAAAAGTAAATTCCAATACAAGTGCAAATAGTATAAATCAAAACCTTACTAAATCTCAGCCCTATGCATGGTCAGTTACAGCCTCCGGTGCTCCGGGCAGTACTCCCTCTAAAAGTCAGAAGTGGTCTTTTTATCTATCAGGGGAAGATCAAGTAAGCTATGGTCCATTTCCTCCAGAACTTGTGTCCCCTAGACCATCAGCGACTGTTACTGTAAACAACGAGGGTCAAATTTCACTTTCATGGACTGGTCCAGATGAGGATAATAATATCACTGGATTTGAAATATATCTAGACACATCTGATGCTTCCGCTTTAATTAATACGGTTGATGCTCAAACATCACAGCTGCTTGTAAATGTTGAAACTGATCAAACCTATTTTTGGAAAGTAATTGCACTAGGTACTAATGGTTTTAAATCCTCTTCAGGAGTTTATGCATTTATTGTAAGATAGTAGAAATAAAATAATTATTTAAAGTTCAAGAACGTTCTTGAATCCAACTTCAAGCTCCAATAGTTATTAAATGATTATATTATTTTTAGCTAACTCATTTATTAATTGTAGATGCAATTAGATCTATCCTATATTTATGCTTTTTTACTATAATAGTATTTTTATAAAACTATTTTTTATTTTACTTGTATCAATTAATCCCAAAAATCATATTTTTAGTAAATAAAAAATCTGAAAAATGAATAAGCCAAACCCTAATCCATTATCCAGTATGGACCAATGGGAAGAAGATTTACTTAAAAGGTATCCTGATCCTGAGATGACCAAAGAAAAAAAGGACTTCAGAAACTATAAAGATTCCGATCGCGAAGATACCGTAAGAGAATTCTACAAACTTAATCATCAGTACCAAACCTATGATTTTGTTACCTCTAAAGAGAAGGAATTTTTAGTTTTTAACAAGAGAGAAATGTCTATTTGGGAAGCTTTGGACTATTTGAATACTTTAGTAGATGACAGCGATCCAGACATCGAGCTAGATCAATTACAGCATCTTCTCCAAACCTCTGAATCCATCCGTAAAGATGGCCACCCTGATTGGTTTGTACTAACTGGATTGCTTCACGATTTAGGAAAAGTACTCTGCCTATTTGGAGAGCCACAATGGGCTGTAGTGGGTGACACCTTCCCTGTAGGTTGCGGTTTTTCAGAAAAAATTGTTTATCCTCAATTTTTCAACTCTAATCCAGATTTCAGCGATGATCGTTATAGCTCTAAACTAGGAGTATATACACAGAACTGTGGATTAGAAAATGTGAAAATGAGTTGGGGACATGATGAATACCTATATCAGATTCTCAAAGACTACCTTCCCAAACCTGCATTGTATATGATCAGGTACCACTCCTTTTATGCTCAACATCGTGAGGGAGCCTACGATCATTTGATGAGCGAAGAAGATCATGAATATTTTAATTGGGTTAAACTTTTTAACCCCTATGACCTTTACTCAAAAGCACCTGTTCCACCTGACGTTGAGGCACTAAAACCCTATTATCAAGATTTGATTACCAAATATCTGCCCGAAAAACTGTCTTTCTAAAGACAGGAAAACACCCTTAAGTCGATGGTCAACTTTGGTATTGTAGGTTTAGGAAGAATAGGTAAAGTCCATTTGTCAAATGTACAGCGATATTTTACTAATGCAAGGGTAATTGCAGCTTGCTCTAATGAAAACAAACACGAAAAATTTCTTGAGGAGCATGGAGTAAACTTATATTTTGACTCCTTAGAATTAATGCTTAAAACTCCGGAGATAGACGCAGTGATCATTGCTTCCCCCACCGCATTTCATTTTGAACACATTCATCAAGTCGCTCAAGCCAGAAAGCATATATTCTGTGAAAAACCTATTGACTTGTCCCTCGAAAAAGTTATAAATATTAAAGAAACTGTTGATGCAGCTGGAATTCATTTCATGTTGGGATTCAACAGAAGATTCGACCCCCACATTAAAAAACTCAAAAAAGCCTTGGATCAAGATCAGGCTGGTCATCCTAGAATAATTAAAATTACAAGTAGAGATCCTGAGCCTCCGCCTTTAAAATTCATAAAACATTCAGGAGGTCTTTTTTTGGATATGACCATTCACGACTTTGATATTGCTCGTTTTTTAGTTGAGGATGAAGTAGTTCAGGTAATGGCATATGGAACTGTATTTGGAGATTTAAATTTGGAGACCTTGGATGACATTGACACTGCTGTGGTCACATTGATTTTTAAAAATGGATGTATGGTTCAGATCGACAACAGTCGATATTGTCCATATGGCTACGACCAACGTATTGAAGTTTTTGGAGAAAAAGGAAAAATTGCCACGCAAAATATCCTTGAAGATGCTATTCAAACAAGCAATTCATCAGGTCATCATACCGCCAAAGCTCAATATTTTTTCATTCAACGTTACGCTGAATCCTATCGAAATGCTTTATCCCATTTTATTCAAACATTAGAAAATAGACAATCAACTACCCCGAGTGCTTATGATAGTCATGCGGCTATGACCATCGCCATGGCTGCCAAACAATCAATAAGGGAAAATCGACCTATTACATTGCCTACTCGATCATAAAAAAATCACGTGCAATTATTTTTAACTTTTTTAGCTTACACTCTTTTTGTAGCAGGTTACTCATGGTTCAAACTTCGTAAAGAAAAACTAAGCTCCCAAGAAGGCTTTTTCCTCGGTGGTAGAAGCCTAACAGGAATCGTCATTGCAGGTTCCATGTTATTGACCAATATTTCAACTGAACATCTAATTGGAATGAATGGCTCTTCCTACAAAAATGGATTTATCATTATTGCCTGGGAAGTCACCTCTGCCCTAGCCTTGATTCTTACAGCTGTCTATTTTATCCCTAAATACCTCAAAATGGGATTGACGACTATTCCCCAATTTTTGGAAAATCGATTTGATGGATTTACCCGTTCCTTGGTCGCTTTTTTCTTGATGATCTCTTTCATTGTAACCCTTTTACCCATTGTATTGTATACTGGAGCTATCAATTTAGAAAGTATTTTTAATATATCAGAACTGTTAGAGGTCTCGCAAGTCCAGGGAATGAATTACACCATTTGGGCGATTGGACTGATTGGTTCTTTATATGCTATTTTTGGTGGACTCAAAGCAGTAGCGGTATCCGATACTCTTAACGGTTATGGCTTATTAATAGGAGGGTTAGCGATTCCTTTTTTGGCACTAATAAGCATTGGCAAAGGAAATCCACTTGAAGGTCTTTCAAGTGTATATAATAAGTCGCCTGAAAAATTTAACGTTATAGGTGCAGAAGATTCAGTTATGCCATTTGAAGTCTTATTTACTGGTCTGATCATAAATCAAATATACTTTTGGTGTATGAACCAAATGATCATACAAAGAGCATTAGGAGCCAAAAATCTCAAAGAAGCCCAAAAGGGATTATTACTTACAGGACTTTTCAAAATATTGGTACCTCTTATCATTATACTGCCAGGGGTTATAGGATATTACTATTATGGAGATCTTTTCTACGATCAACAAGATAATATATACCCTGAATTGATCAAAAAGGTGTTACCTAACAGTCTTATAGGTCTATTTGCTGCTGTAGTAATGGGAGCGGTATTGAGCACTTTCAACAGTGTGTTAAACAGTGCAGCTACTATTTTCAGTATTGATATTTATCAAAGACATATCAATCCTAAAGTCAGCGATGTAGGACTGGTAAAAATTGGTAAATTCACTTCAGCGATTTTGGCTCTTTTTGCTATTGCTGTAGCTCCATTAGTTGCTAATGCTCCTGATGGGCTATATCAATTGTTGCAACAACTCAATGGAATATTCTTTATTCCCATTGCCTCTATTATGTTAGCTGGTTTTTTCCTTCCTAAAATCTCTGCTCTATCTGCTAAAGTCGCTTTATTCGTGGGATTGGCATTCTATATTTCCTGTAGCTTCATATTCAAAGTTGACCTTCATTTTGTTCATGTGTGGGGTATAGAATTTATAATTAATATGACTGTGATGACCGTCATTTCCTACTTTACACCCAAAGAGAAACCCTTCCAAATCAAAGACCTAAATATTGTAGAAATGAAAGGTTGGAAATACACTAAAAGTTTTTCTATATTATTGGTCATATCGACTATAATGATTTACATTTTGATGGGAAATTTTAACTGATATATATAAATTACAGTTTATTAGCTGTAATCAAAATTTTGTTTGAGTAAATTGGTGGAAATTTATAAGTTAAATTGTTTAATCAAGGTTATTAATATACTTAGTATGAGCATTTTGGTACATGCAAAATATCAATGATATTATTTCTTATTTTTTCGCAAAGTTCTCTCTTAACTAAATATAAAAGTCCTAAATATGTTCTCTTCGAAAATTTAAATTATATCCTATGAGAAATCAATCATCTTCTATTTATCTATTACTAAGCTTATTTTTTATCTCTTTTTTTTCCTGTGATCTTCCTGTTAGAGACTCAGACAATATACTTTTAAAACCCTGGATTGGACCGTTTGAAGGGGTTCCCGCTTTTGATTTGGTAGAGGTTAAAGATGTTGAAGATGGAATGCTTTCTGCCATGTCAGCTCATTTGGAGGAAATTGAAATAATTGCTAATGATATGACCCCACCTACATTTGAAAACACGATCGTTGCCATGGAACGTAGTGGAGCTGAATTGGAAAGAGCTTATGCCTATTATGGGGTATTATCAAGAAATGAATCCAGTCCTGAATTCAGGGTGACTCAGAAAAAGTTAGCTCCTGATTTTGCAGATTATCGTTCTAAAATTACTCAAAACGAGAGGCTATTCAAAAGGATCGCTACCATTTATGAAAATTCAAAAAAAGATTCATTGGAAGCTGATCAGCAACGTCTTTTGGAATGGACCTTTCAAACCTTTGAAATGAGTGGTGCAGGCTTAGACAAAGAAAAAAAAATTCGATATGCTGAAATCAATAAAAAATTATCTCAGCTATATACTTCATTCTCTGACAATGTTCTGCATGATGAAGAAAACTACATCACTTATCTGAATGAAGAACAATTGGAGGGTCTTCCGGAGGATTTTGTGAAATCCTCTGCCCAGATAGCAAAAGATAAAGGCGAAGAGGGCAAATTTGCCATTATCAATACACGTTCCTCAATGGATCCATTTCTTACTTTTTCAACAGAGCGTCAATTAAGAAAACAGGTTTGGGAAAATTATTATTCAAGAGGAGACAACGAGGATGAGTACGATAACAAAACAATTATTGCTGAGATATTAGAACTCAGACATGAGCGAGTTCAATTATTAGGATATGAAAATTTTGCAAAGTGGCGATTGCAAAACAGAATGGCCAAAACTCCTGAGAACGCTTTAAGTCTTCTTGAAACCATTTGGCCATTGGCCATTAAAAGAGTTTCAGAGGAGGTTGCCGATATGCAATTGATTGCCAATCAAGATAAGATCATCATAGAGCCATGGGATTATCGCTATTATGCAGAAAAAGTACGCCAAAAAAAATATGATCTTGACTCTGATGAGGTTAAGCAATTTTTACAGTTAGATAAACTAACTGATGCGATGCATTATGTTGCAGGTCGTTTGTTTTTTTATGATTTTAAACCACTAGCCACTGGAACTGTTCCTGTATATAATAAAGATGTAAAGGTTTGGGAGGTTAAAGATAAGAGAACTGGAAAACATATTGGTCTATGGTATTTGGATCCATTTGCCAGACAAGGAAAACGCTCCGGTGCTTGGGCCAGTACCTATCGGAGTTACAGTAATTTTGACGGTGAGAAAAATGTCCTTGCATCCAATAATTCAAATTTTGTGAAACCAGCTCCTGGAGAACCTGTATTGCTATCCTGGGACGATGCTACCACTTTCTTTCATGAATTTGGTCATGCATTACACTTTTTTGCCTCAAATGTAAGATATCCGACCCTTAACAGTGGTGTTAGAGATTATACTGAATTTCAATCTCAGCTTTTAGAAAGATGGTTGTTCACCGATGAGGTGATTAATAAGTTTTTAGTACATCATCAAACTGGGGAGCCCATTCCCGAGGATCTAATTTCAAAAATTAAAAAAGCAGCTACTTTTAATCAGGGATTTGCTACTACAGAGTATTTAGCATCTGCTTTAATGGATTTAAAACTTCATATGACCAATCCTAAAGATATCGATATGGAAAGCTTTGAACGAAAAACTCTTAAGTCTATGAAAATGCCTAAAGAATTACCCATGCGCCATCGGACTCCACATTTTAGTCATGTCTTTTCAGGAGAGGGATACGCTACTGCTTACTATGGTTATATTTGGGCAGATGTTTTAACAGCCGATGCTGCAGAGGCATTTGCCGAGGCTCCAGGAGGATTTTATGATGAACAACTAGCTAACCGATTGGTTCATTATCTATTTGCGCCAAGAAATTCATTGGAACCTGAGCTGGCCTACCGAATGTTTAGAGGACGCGATGCTCAAGTTGACGCTCTAATTCGGGCAAGAGGTTTTGCAAAATCTAACCAATAGAGACTGAATTATTGGAAAATCTAACACTAATTGCAACCGTAACAATTGCTCATATAATAGCACTGATTAGTCCAGGCCCAGATTTCATTGTCGCTTGTAGAAATGCCATTAAGTACTCCCGTAAAATTGGATTATGGACCGCAGTTGGATTTGGAGCCGGTGTATGTATACATGTAAGTTATGCCTTTTTTGGTTTGACTTGGATGATCTCAAAATATGATACTTTATTAAACACAATAAAGTATTTTGGTGCCGTTTATTTGATCTATTTGGGGATTTCCTCTTTTTTTTCATCAAACTCAAATATACAACAAGCGAAGGATGAAAAAAGTCATAAAATCAAATGGTATACTGGAGTTAAAATAGGATTACTGACCAACTTAACAAACCCTAAAGCAAGCTTATTTTTTTTAAGTCTTTTTACACTTGTTGTCGGTCCAAAAATTAATCCAATGGTTTTAGCTGTGCTCGCACTTATTCTTGTTAGCACTACTATACTTTGGTTTTCTATGGTAGTTATTTTTCTTACAAATCAGAAAATGAGATATTTTTTTGAAGACAATCAAAAGGTAATAAACAGGCTTTTTGGAATGATTTTGATTTTAATTGGGATAAGAATTGGTTTTTTTTAAAGTTCATTTGGCACTGGATTAAAACCATAAACTTTTCTTTAATTAAATTTATATTCCCAAAAATTTGAGGCAAATTCTTTTGCATAATACCAATGAATATTGCCGTAAGTTCTTTGTCCCGTCCAAGAATCGCGATCAAATGTCAAAAGATAATATGCAGTTCCATTTTCTTTTCCAACGGGGAGAATAGCCGGCCAAATATTTTTACCAATAGGATGCTCTGATAAGCTTAATTCTCCAATTTTTTCCATCTTCGGATAAGATAAAATCTCCAGAGGACAAGGGGTGGTGCCACGACCAATAAAAACGTATCGTTTTCCTCCTATTTTCTGAATGAGTACTCCGGTACTAGAGGTGGGTTCGTAAAGTGCTATCTCCCTCCATTCACCATTCCAGTCATCAGCTTCCATCAAAATTGTTTGGTAGCCATTATCTGATTTGCATAAAGCCATACGCCACTTTCCAACGGATGAGTCCCATATTACTGAGGGATCCTCTTCATTATTTACTGAATTGTACTTTACTTTAGAGACAAGAACCTCTGATAATCCAAAACGCGGATCTTTTTTAATCTCACCTGAGTACAACATATGATCATCTCTATGAGAAACCGTAAACACTTTCCATGTTTCAGATAACCTATCATAAAATACATCTGAGGCCGCCCACTGTCTTATCAGTCCATCTCCTTTGTTAAAAACAAGTGTTCCAGAAATTTTCCACTGTTTTGATTCTAAGTCATATGAATATATTCCTTGGTAAAGCTGAGTTCCATAACCCCTTGTTGTCATGGCAACCCATATTTTATTATCTTTAATGATCGGAGCTCCATTTTCATAATGTAGTATTTTTGGATCAGCTTGAGCTGTCCCAGTCGTAAGGTATTGTTCTCCTTTGGAAATGACAATTCGCTCCCCAGGACCTAGGGTTGTTCCTAGAAATAATTTAAATGACTCCAAAATTTTTTTATCTCTCAATTCAAAATGCTCACTTACATCAAAAGAGCCCAAAACAGACCAGTTATTGTTTTTTATCAATAGGATATTTAAAAACTTGCCGGTTAAATGGATTCTAATGGCATTTGGTGATTTCAAATTTTTATCAAATAAAATTTCATTCAACACCAATTCTCCCTCTTTGAAAATTTCAAACACAATTTGTTTACTTTCTGAATTAAGTTGTTTTTGTGAAACTGAGAGTCGATTTAGGCTATCTTTAAAAATTGATATCGATGCTGTTGCAAATGAGGATTTATTCTTTTGATCTTTTATCTCTAAGTCAATCGCGGAATAATTAAAAATTTTACCAAGGTTAATGAAGCTTTGCTGGATTGATTTTTCATTATTAGAAATGAATAATGACCCGTCCTGTTGCCTAAAATCACACCCGGGGAATGTTTGATGATTAAATTCGTACAATGGATTATCAATAATTTTTTTAGAAAAATCAAGCTCGCTCAAAATAACCTGAGAGTTATAAAAATTTCTGGTCTGATAATCCTTAATAAAATGAAGTTCTTGTGGAGAAATTGATTGTGTAAAACAATTTACCGAAACAAAAAATGAAAAGTAAATTCCAAAAAAATAAAATAGGTAAAGGTTTTTAATTTTTTTCATTTGTGTCTGAAAAGTATAATAAAAAAGCACCAGTTTATAGAAATGAAAAAATTGGACTCATAAATGTTTAATCCTGTGTTTATAGCGGTCATATAAGGTTTCATTATCAAATCCGTCGATATTTTGACTGTAATATACTGGTAATTTTACTCCCTTTTGAATAGCTGTTTTCATAGCTTCTGTAGCCATCAGATTAACAATAAAACACCCTGCCATAGTTGAGGCGGCTCCAGTAAGTTCTCCTCCTATTTGGAGCATCCCATCTCCGGAAGGTACACAATTGTCAATCACCAAGTCAGCAATTTCGAAGAGTTTTTTTTGACCCTCTATCCGCACGGGATATTTTTTCGACTGTTCAATTGAGGTTATTGCAATAACTTTATTACCATGGGCTTTAGCGTGCTCTGCCATTTCAATTGGCATGGCATTTCTGCCAGAATTGGAAATGATAATAAAAAGATCCTCTGCCTCTATTTTATGTTGATCCCATAATACTTTTGACACCCCACTGATTCGTTCTATTTCTGCACTGCGACGCGCCCCCTCAGAGGTCATGACAATGGAGTCCAAAAAGGCATTTACATTGGCCAACCCTCCAGCTCTGACAAAGAGTTCCAATCCAATGATATGAGAATGTCCGGTTCCAAAAGTATGGATGATACGATCCTCGATTATGGTTTCTGCCATCCATGCTATAGCCTTGGATAATACACTCTTATTGGCCTCAACAATTTGATCTAATAGTGCTGTCGAGGCTTGATGATATTCGTACATATTTTTTGTTATAAATTATTTTAAAGATATGGCCCTGCCTCCCCTACCCAAAAAATCAAAAGTTCTGAGTACAATTTTTGAATTTTTGGGAATTAGAACGGGCTTGTGATACAATTTGTCATTTTGATTGGGCACAAGTCCATTGGTCGTATATCGCACCTTAAGTCCGGGGAAAGGCACCCTTACTTTGAGCATGTCATTTTCAATGATGGCTCCTGGTTTGGGGAGATCGTATGCTATGTCACCATAGATTGAATTGAGCATGGGAAGGGATCGTTGTCCCAACATATTGGCAAATAAATTCCAATCCAAATTCATCGCCATCATTTGCTCCTCGGAATTGTTTAGTGTCATCCAATGGGGACGTATAGACCAAGCCCGCTCAGAAAAAACAGGGAGATTAGGCAACAATAGTTCATCAAAAATAGAAGCGGAACGAACCGTCTCTGTCCACAGTTGGCTCTGTACCCCTAATAAATTTGTTTTTTTATCGGTTTGAATTTTTTCCGTTTGGGCGATGTATTGAGGAGTGATACCGTGTTTTTTATTGAGGCTATAATTTGCAAATACATTCCCCGGATCAGTTCCCCAGGCATCCCTGTAATCGACATAACCCGACCAGTTCAATCCAAAATTTTCCATGTCTTTGTCATCAGTCATATCAAAATAAAAAGCGGAGGAATTACTCATCACTGTTTTAAAACCAAGGTTAGCAAATTTATAGATCATATCCTCCCGTCCCCCACCCCAACTGTTGTTCCAAACGTAAGGGATCACCTCATAATTGAAGTGTTCTGATTTAATTTGTGTTTCCTCCTGGCTTTTTTCGGAGTGGTCTAAAAGGATATCCTCCCAACCGGCCATGGTTAAGTTTCTTTTTTCTAAAATGGATTTTAGTCTTTTTAAATTATACTCATAAAGGTCGTTAACATCTAAGATACCCCTTGTATTATTTGCAATAAAATCCTTACAAATGGGAGAGGCTGTCCAAACTCCATAGGGCAGTTCATCTGCTCCTATACTGAATAGATCAATAGGGACATCTGCATCTTTGTACATGGCTAGAATTTCATCTACTACTTTTTCATAAAAATGATAAGCACTTTCTTGACAGATACAGATGATATTGTCATTATAATTTTGAGCAGATCTGTATTTACTTTGATCGTCTGGATCGGAGAGTTGATAGCTTTTAATCTCATCTTTATTCTCATAGACTTGTGGATTTTCATATCGATGATCCATTGCTTTGATGGCGGCACGTGCATGAGAGGGAAAGCTGATCTGGGGCATTATTTTAATGGAGCGTTGGTGTGCGAATTTTAATATATCTATAAACTCTTGTCGATTAATGTAACCATTACCTGTTACTCCCCCATCTGCCCCTGAACCATACATAGGTATAAGGCGATTTTTTTGCTCAGGCGAATATCCTCTTTTGGCACCAATATTAGTTAACTCTGGAAGATCAGGTATTTCTATTCGCCAGCCCTCATCATCTGTCAGCCTGAAATCTAAACGATTGAGTTTAAATAAACTCATTAGATCAAGAACTTCTTTAATTTTTGTGGGACCATAAAAATTACGTGCAACATCCAACAAAAATCCTCTGTAAGAAAACCTTGGCGAATCATTAATTTCTAACAAAGGCCACTCTAAGCCTTCCAAGTTTGTTGTAGTTATGATTTGACGAAGAGATTGGAGGCCATATACGATACCGGAATAGTCTGATGCTTTCAGCGTAATGATATTTTTGGCTATTGTGAGTTGATAAGCTTCGCCTTTTAGTGATGGGTCATAACGGATCAAAAAGTTGGCATTGTAACTTTGACCCCATAGGGTTTTGATCTCAAAAATACTTTCCACCAATGGGCTGAGTCGTTTCTTTTGTTGCGAGAATTGTTCATCCAGATCAACAGACCACAACGAATCTTTATTTCTAAATGACCCATCAAAAAAGAGATGATTGGGGGTGGGAACGATCCAGTTCAGTTCTGATTTTTCTAATTTTTTTAATCCCTCCATGGTTGCATATCGATCCTGAGCAGAAGGAATTTTAAGGGATTCTAAACCTTTTGCTTGTTTCCATTCGACTTGGGTAGCTACCTTTACGGTTTGCTTTTCTTGAACGATAAAAACACCAACAGGCCCCATGGCGATCCGATCCATTATGCCTTTCTGTTGCATTGAAAATTGTATGCTTTCGCCGGGAGGAAGCTTCCACTGATTACCAAACTTTAAAACAAAATAATGGGCACCATTGATCCATTCAAAGTCTATGCCCTCAGACAAGGATTCAGCTTGAACAAAACCTTTCATCTGGTTCCAATGTAGTTCCCAGGCTCCACCTTTTAAATTCATCAAACTGTTATTTTCTATGATAACGTTTACGTTCATCTCTTCATTGGCCAAATCAAAATGTTCTATGGTATAGGTCATTTGAATCTTTCCTTGAGATGGTTTTTCACAACGCATCAGTAAAACCGATAAAAACAAAATCATGTAAACTTCAATTTTCATAGATGGTATTTTTGAAAATGGAAAAATGGGTTTTTTATATAAATTTTATCATTATTCAATTTGACCGAGGTGAATATAATGGGTTAATAGCAGAAGGGATAGGTGCATCGGTTTTTTTCCACCAGCTCTTAAGTTCATTTATTAATTCAAGTTTTTTATCTACGTGGCTTTCAGCAAGGTTATTCTTTTCACCAATATCATTTTTAAGATTATAAAGTTCAATCCCGTGATCTTCGAAATAATAGTGCAGTTTCCAGTCCCCTTTCCTGATCAAAGAACCAGGTCGGGTTCTAAAAAGTGAATCTCTGTTTTCATTATCTTTTATATTATAGCCTTGAAGATAAATGGGAAAGTGCCAGAAAAAAGGTCTTTCTTCCACAACTTGATTTTGGGTTAACAAGGGCAAAATAGAGTGACCGTCCAAATCGTTTTTCATACTATCATCCCCTGTAAGATTCATTAGGGTGGGGAAAATATCGAGATGGGTAATTGGTGTTTGGGTGTTTTTCCCTGGACTGATTTTGTTTTTCCACATAAAGAAAAAAGGTACTCTAACACCACCTTCATAGTAACTACCTTTTCCAGCTCTCAATGGTTTTTGCATGGTAATTTTTCCGTAATAACCTCCGTTATCCGAAGTAAAAATGATAAAGGTATTTTCAAAAAGTTTTTGTGCTTTGAGCTTGTCGATCAACAGTCCTATGTTACGATCAAGATTTTCAATCATAGTGGCATATCTTGGGTTTTTTTGACCTTTATAGGGAGGTTTGTTTTTATACTTATACAACAGTGAATCAACAGGATGAATGGGAGTATGGACTGCATAGGGGGAGTAATTCAAAAAAAAGGGGCCATTGACTTCGTCCAAAAACAACAAAGTTTTTTCCATAATTCGATCGGTCAAATATTCACTTTTGCCATTTTCTATTTTGATCTGGTTTTTTTTATTTCCAAATGGCAAGTAATAACTCCCGGGAGCCCCATGTAGCCCTCCGGCAATATTGACATCAAAACCGTATTCCAAAGGGTCATTACTTAGGTGCCATTTCCCAGAATGGCAGGTGTTGTAGCCTTTTTGTTTTAGTTTTTGGGAAAGGGTGGTGAATTTTTTATCCAATACTGTTGTATTGTTGATGGGAATCAACTTTCGATCCGATGCTTTTCCACGATCAGAATTTTCCACAGTATATATTTGATGTCGAGTAGTCCATTTTCCAGAATGAATAGAGGCTCTACTGGGGGCACAATTTGATGCAGCGGCATAGCCTTGGGTAAAGACCAAGCCCTGGCTAGCTAAAGCATCAATATGTGGGGTGTTATAATATTCACTACCCATGAAACTGACATCATTCCATCCCATATCATCGATATTGATCAAAACAATATTGGGTGGGTTTAAACCTTTATCAGTAGTACAAGAAAATAAAGAAACCAATAATGGTATAGGAAATAAAATAGATAGGATATTCAGGTTTTTTTTCACTTTTCTAACATTATTTCATTAATGTAAAAAAAATAAATCAATGTGTTGAAAAAAAAGTTTTTATTAATTTGTTATGATACACCAGTAATGTAATTAAATCATGAAAAAATCAAACTTGTACCTTTTGTGGATAAGTTTTTTATTAATTGGATGTGCTTCAAATGAAGAAAAAAAACCCAACATACTGTTTGTGATTTCAGATGATCAATCCTATCCACACGCCAGTATATACGGAACTGAATGGGTAAATACTCCAGGGTTTGACAGAGTTGCAAGGGAGGGTCTTTTATTTACTCAAGCGTATACCACTAATGCCAAATGTTCTCCTTCGAGATCCTCTATATTAACTGGTAGGAACAGCTGGCTTTTGGAGGAAGCAACCAACCACGTTCCCTATTTTCCAGAAAAATTTACCACCTTTCCTGAGCTACTAAAAAATAATGGCTATAAAACCGGCCTGACAGGAAAAGGATGGGCACCGGGGGTTGCTATTAAGGATGGAAAAAAAAGAAATTTGATCGGAGAGGTTTATCGTGAAAAGAAATTAGACCCCCCTGCCACTTTTATCAGTAATGTGGACTACCTTGAGAATTTCAAAGTTTTTCTTGATGAAAGAACTGAGGATCAACCTTTTTTCTTTTGGTTAGGCGGACACGAACCCCATCGTGCCTACGAATACGCGGTGGGAACCAACAAAGGAAATAAGAGCATCGATCAAATAGATGAAGTACCTGATTTTTGGCCGGACTCCAAAAATGTACGTACAGATATGTTGGACTATGCTTTTGAAATAGAATATTTTGACGGACACTTAGTAAAGGTAATTGAAGAATTGGAAAAAAGAAATTTATTGGAAAATACCATTGTAGTAGCTACCTCAGATAATGGGATGCCCTTTCCTAGGGTCAAAGGACAAGTCTATCCATTTGACAATCGATTGCCCTTAGCTATTCGTTGGGGTAATGGTATTAAAAACCCTGGGCGAGTCATTGATGAATATTTCAGCTTCTCGGATTTTGCACCCACTTTCCTTGATTTGGTTCGCATTGGTAAAAAAAATCAAGACATGAAGCCCTTTTCAGGAAAAAGCTGGGATCCTATTTTTAAGAACCTTCCCGATACCCATCCCAGAGAGTACATAATCATCGGGAAAGAACGCCATGACGTGGGTAGGGAAAATGATCAAGGCTATCCGGTAAGAGGTATTATAGAAGGGAACTATTTTTACAGCCAAAATTTTAAACCGGATCGTTGGCCCTCTGGAAATCCTGAAACGGGATACCTCAATACCGACGGCAGCCCCACCAAAACAGAAATTTTGGATCTCAATCGACAGGACAAAGATTCAACCTATTGGAATTATGCTTTCGGCAAAAGGCCCCCGGAGGAATTATATGACATTGAAAAAGATCCTCAATGCATTAAAAACTTGGCTTTTGACGAGAGTTATTCTTCACTAAAAATATCATTGAAAGACAAACTGATTGAGGATTTAAAGCAACAAGGTGACCCCAGGGTGCTGGGCAAAGGAGATGTCTTTGATCAATACCCCTATTCAGGTGAAAATGTAAAAAACTTTTACAGCCGCCACATGGGAGGAGAAAAAATCGAAACCCATTGGGTCAACCCCACTGATTTCGAGAAATAAATTGGTTTTTTAAAAGGCCATCATTGCTCCAAAACTGGAATTCTAAATTTTTTCAGTGCAGGGGTTGTATGGGCTTTATCCATAAAATTTTCCATCTTTTGGACTATTTCGGGATGCTCAGCTGCTAAATCATTTAACTCTTTAGGATCTTTGGAAAGGTCATAAAGCTGCAAGGGAGAGTATCCCTCAAATAATTTTTTTTTAATGCCCTTCCAAGAACACATCCTAATAGCCTGCTGTCCACCGTAGCCAGGGAACTCCCAATACAGATAGTCGTGTTCCTGCTGTGGTTTTTCCAAAAGTGAGGGATAGTAACTGATCCCATCAATCGGATATGGAGGCTCCACATCCAAAATATCACATACTGTTGCGAAATAGTCATAGAAAACGCTGGCATGATGGGATTGTGTACCTGCCTTAATTTTACTTGGCCAAGTTGCAATCGTTGGGACTCTGATCCCTCCTTCGTTGACATTTCCCTTAACGGTTGTTTTAGAATTTACAAATATCCCAGTACTGTTAAAAAAATGAATATCGGCTTGTTTGTCTTTATGCGTGGGACCATTATCACTGGAAAAAATAATAAAGGTGTTTTCATATTCTCCTATTTCTTTGAGTTTGGCTACAATTTCTCCGACCTGCTCGTCCAAATAAGTGATCATGGCGGCATAAGTGGCTCGAGGCGTTCGATTGGGGTAATAACCTGAATTACCCAAATACGGGGCTTCGGGTCCCAATTTTTTTCTATAGTAATCCACCAATTTTTGTGGTGCCTGCAAGGGTAAATGAGGTAACGGACTGGCATAATAAAGGAAAAATTTATGGTCTTTATTTCGCTCCATAAACCGCATGGCCTCCTGATGCATCAAGGTAGGTGCATAGTCGTTTTGATTGAAGGGACCATAACTGGCATCATCGTAGGGATCCAAGTCCGCGGCAAGCCTTTGTTTATCAACAATTTTATTATTAAGTATATGCCTTTCCTGGTTTCTCCACAAGTGAGAAGGATATAATGTATGGGCCTGACGTTGACAATTATAGCCATAGAAAAAATCAAACCCTTTTTTATTAGGAATACAGTTGGTATTGGGAGCCCCAAGACCCCACTTGCCCACCATACCGGTTTTGTATCCTTGCGATTTAAATACACTGGCAATGGTGACAATGGAATCCGGCATAGGGCGTTGTCCTTCCAAATTAGGATTTTCAAACATGGCTTTAAAACTCCAAACCTCTCCCCTTTCTCTCCATTCACTATTGTCTCTTACAGGATTATTTCCGGTATGAAGTCCTGTCATCAAAACTGCTCTAGCAGGAGCACAAACAGGAGCACCACTGTAGTGATCTGTCATGATCATACCCTCACGAGCCAACTGGTCGATATTTGGTGTTTCGATCCATTTTTGCCCTTGTATACCAATTTCTCCATAACCCAAATCATCGGCTAAAATGAAAATAAAATTTGGGGATTCTTCTACCACTTTTATGGGCTCATTGCACGAAGTCAGCAACGTGAAAAATGCAATAATAAAAAAGATGTTTTTCATAAGAAGCTAAAATTAATATGGCTCATCGATATTTCTCATAAATCAGAACGGTCGTTAAAGTGACCGCTGATTAAGGATTAAAAAATATCAAAAAAATAAAGGCATTGAAATCTACTTTATTCTTACAATTTAACTTTTTTTCTCTAATTGATAAAGGATATTTATCACTCCCCTATCACAGTTATCACCAAATTTCTTTCTCCTGCATGGTTTCTGTGTTCGCAGAGATAAATTCCTTGCCAAGTCCCCAACAAAAGTCGGCCGTTTTGGATGGGAATATTGACATTACTACCCAAAAGACTACTTTTGATATGAGAGGTCATATCGTCCGGCCCTTCTAGGGTGTGAAGAAAATAATTTCCCGACTCAGGCACCATCAAATTGAAATGAGTCTCAAAATCTAGTCTTACGGTTGGATCGGCATTTTCGTTAAGTGTCAAACTAGCTGAAGTATGTTTGATAAACACATTCACCATCCCACTTATCTTGGGCAATTTTTTAATAATGTATCTGGTGATCAGATGAAACCCCCGAGGAAAGGAGGGAAGACTAATTTCTTTTTGATAAATCATGTTACCTATTTTATGTTTCAAAGTTATTTAATAATGATTTCTTAAGCATATACCATTAATCTCATTTTAAGTGCAAGCTTAAAACCTCAGACCTAAAAAAATATCTGTAATTTTAGTTATCAATGTTTCCAAATTATGAAAAATGATACAAACGGTCGAAGGGATTTTATCAAAAATTCAGGATTGGCTTTTAGTTTAATGGCTCTCAATAGTAATTTCTTGATGGCCAATGAGGATAATGGAATGGGTGACGAACTATTAAAAAAACTTTCCTCTTTCAATGATGGTATCATTGAGCCCTTGTTATTAAAACAGATCAGTCATCCCGACAGCCGATGGGATGGTGGAGTTAAAGACATCTACGAGGTTCCCCATGCACATGCAACAATGAATTTTGTGATAAAACTTTCCAGTGCCTATGCCTCCCCATTTTCGAAATTCTATCTCTCAAATAGACTAAGAAAAGCAATCACAAAAGCAATGAAGTGTATTGTTTTAGTTCAACACGATGACGGAACCATTGATTTACACAGTACCAACTTTCACTCTACCCCAGACACTGCCTTTTTTGTTAATTATCTCAGTCCGGTTTATATAGTTCTTAAGAGTCTAGATCAGTTAAAATTGAAAGATCTAATTTCTTATTTTGAGATTTTCTTAAAAAAAACATCCAAATGTCTTTTGATAGGTGGTGCCCATACTGCGAACCATCGTTGGGTTATTTGCTCTGCTTTGGCAAGGTTAAACTCCTTTTTTCCTTCCTCCGCATTGGTTGACAGAATTGATACATGGTTAAATGAAGGTGTTGACCTGGATCCCGACGGTCAGTATACAGAAAAAAGTGTGGGAGCATACTCACCTGTTTGCAATGAAATGTTTATCACAATGGGGCGTTTGATGAATCGAGATGACTTACTTGATGTGGCTCGTAAAAATCTTAACATGACACTTTATTATATTCAACCTGGAGGGGAAGTCTTGACAAATGCCAGCGGAAGACAAGACAGCGAGAATATAAGTGATGTAACAGGATACTACTACAGCTATCTATATTTTTCCCACAGGGATAAAAATCCTGTCTATGCTGCCGTTTGTGATTTTATAGAAAATAAACTACCACATAAATTAACCCCTTTTATTACCTATCTTCTAGAGGACAAATCATTTAGAAATAAAAGGATTTCAGCGACTCAATTTCCAAAACAATATTTTAAAAGATTCAAATATTCAGGAGTTTTTAGAATAAGACAATCTAATTTTGATGTTTCAATAATCGAAAATAATCCTACTTTTTTGTCTCTAATAAAGGGGTCGGCTGTACTACAGTCTATACGATTAGGATCAACCTTTTTTGGATCCAGGGGACAGTTTACCGCTGAAAATGTTGAAGTCAAAAAAAACCAAATAATACTCACCAAATCTGTAAAACATGGATATTTTCAACCTTTTCCCAAGAATAAAATTATTGGAGATGGGGTTTACAGTAAAATGCCAAGGGAGGAAAGGAGATTGTCAGAGCCTCAGGTCATTAACTATAAATTAATCATTACCATACTTGATCAAATAATACAATTGTCAATTGAAGTAACTGGAACTGAGCATGTATTGGTTTCTCTAGAAATGAACTTTAGAAAGGGCGGTAAACTTTCCGGAGTCATTTCTGATAAAAATAGGGCTGATTCGTATTTTTTAAAAGAAGATTGGGGAACTTATGAAAAAGACGATAATGTGATTACCTTCGGTCCTGGAAAAATTGAGCATCAATGGGGAACCATGAGAGGAATGCAAGAGAAGCCCAACGGAAATACTGTGTATATAAATGGACATACACCCTTTAAACATGTGATTGAAATTAGTTAATTTAAAACATAATAAAATTTTGAAAGGAATATCATCATCACACTTTTTTTTTTTAGAAAAAATCAAATTCATTTTTGTAATCATTTTTTTTATCATGAACTTACAATGTACCAGTAAAAAGGTTCCTCTTATTATCGGACACCGTGGTGCCAAAGGTCATATCACAGAAAACACCCTTCCCTCTATTGAAAAAGCTTTGGAAATGGGTGTTGACGGAATTGAAATCGATGTTTTCCTTTGTAAGTCAGGTGAGTTGGTGGTTTTCCATGATAAAAAATTAGACCGATTAACGAATGTAAAAGGCTATATCGAAAATTTAGAATACGATTCCATTAAAAAAATAAGTGTTGAAGGAGTATATAAAATTCCTACTCTTAATGAGGTGGTGGAATTAATCGATAGAAAGGCTTTTTTAAATATTGAATTAAAAGGGAGTGGAACTGCCGAGCCTACCCATAAACTTTTGACAACCATTCTAAAACAAAAAAAATGGATGGCAGACCAATTCATCATTTCAAGTTTTAACTGGGATGAGCTTGAAATTTTCTATAAACTGAATCAAAAGGTTTCTATCGCTATCCTTACCGGTTCCGATCCTCTTAACGCAATACCTGTAGCAAAAAAACTCAACGCCGTAGCCATTAATCCTAACTTTAGAGCGTTAAACCTAAAAAATGTCAAAAAAATTCATAACGAAGGTTATAAAGTTTTTCCCTATACCATAAATAATCCGAGGGATATTGAAGAAATATTGAATATGAAAGTTGATGGGATCATCACAGATTTTCCTGAACGGGTAAAAAAGGCTTTATCCTCAAACTAATTACAAAAAGTATAAGCCAATCCGGCTAATGCTCCACCTGCAAATGGACCCAAAATAGGAATCCAAGCATAGGACCAATCAGCGTCTTTGTTTTTTCTGGGCAACATCTGATACATCAATCTAGGACCAAAATCACGGGCAGGATTGATAGCATAACCTGTAGTTCCTCCTAATGCCATACCAATAACCCAAACCAAAATGGCTACCGGCAATGCCTGTAAGGCTCCTAAACCAAAATTTTCTACAATCATTCCCTCAATTTCTATATTAGGAACTGCAATAAATAGCACACCAAAGACCAAAACAAAACTACCAATAAATTCACTAAAAAAATTATTTTTATAATTTCTAATAGCAGGACCGGTACAAAAAGTGCTTCGAACCACTGCCTCATCTTCAGTAAGACGATAGTGGTCAATATAAGTAAGATAGCATATCCACCCCCCAAACATAGCTCCCAAAACCTGAGCAATAATATATCCAGGCACCAAAGCCCAAGAAAATTTCTCTGCCACCGCTAAACCTATTGTTACTGCTGGATTGAGATGAGCCCCACTGAACTGACCAGTTATGAACACTCCAACGAAAACTGCAAAACCCCAGGCACTGGTTATCAAAACCCAGGGAGTTTGTCCTTGGGCAATAGTATTTTTAAGGTTGACATTGGCCACCACTCCAGCACCTAGCAGTAAGAGAAAAAAAGTACCAATGAATTCTGCAATGTAGGGATCGATCATCATAATATGTAATTTTGTGCTATAATATTAAATTTTTTAAGTTCATGCTCAACCCATTTGTCGTCTTTTTGAAGAGTGATTGCCATTATCTCAGCAACTTTTGGGGCAATTCTTTGCGTTTCTTTAGCATCCAAAAATAAACACCTCACCCTTCGTGCTAAAACATCTTCAATGTGAATAGCCATTTCATGTTCAACAGCCCACAGAATTAAATTTTTGCTAATATAAAATTTATTAGATAACGAGTCATTATCTTCAGGTTTTCCATAGGAAATGATTTTATGTCGATCAGAGCCATATACATGAAGAGGATCGTCAATGTCTGTATTTTCATCATAACCGTGAAGCAGCAATTTTTTGGTTTTGCACTTTTGTTCTTTCAAACCACCTACAACTGCAGCAGTATTAATCATATCCTCTCCCATTTTCCTGTAAGTGGTCCATTTTCCACCCAAAACACTGATCAATCCACTGGTAGAAACATTTACCTTGTGGTGACGAGATACTTCTTTGGTTTGAGATGAATCACCCCCCTGTTGAGCTGCTAGTGGTCTTAATCCAGCAAAAACACTCTTGACATCTTCTCTTTTGGGTTTTTTAGTCATATACCGAGAGGCATTGTTGAGGATAAACTCGACTTCTTCCTCTAATGCTTTTGGTTCTTCATCTGAATGATCAATGGGGGTATCGGTAGTTCCCACCACAACATATTTGTGCCATGGCACAGCAAACAAAACCCTTCCATCACTAGTATGAGGAATCATAATTGCATGAGGACCGTCTAAAAATTCATTTTCTAAAACCAGATGAACACCTTGGCTGGGCCTAATCATGGGACGAACTTCCGGTTGATCCATTTTGACGATCTGATCACTAAACACCCCAGTGGCATTAATTACTACTTTAGTTTTTATTGTAAACTTTTCTCCCGATTCGCGATCCAAAGCTTCTACACCTGTTATAAAATCATTTTCTTTAATCAAACCCTTTACCTCTATATAATTGATCAAAGTTGCACTAAGTTTGGAAGCGGTCAAAGCTAAAGTAATCGCCATTCTAGAGTCATCAAATTGACCATCGTGATAAATGACCCCACCTCTTAGACCCTCCTGTTGAACATTATTGATAAGTTCTACAGTTTCTTTTTGATCTATTATAGTAGATGGGCCTAATCCCATTTTACCTGCCATCATATCATATACCTTTAGTCCTAGACCATAGAATGGGCTGTTCCACCAGTCATAGAACGGTATCACAAAGCTCATATCCTTTACTAATTGCGGGGCATTTCTTTTCAAAGTACCTCGTTCTTTAAGAGCCTCAATCACAAGGGAAATATCCCCATTTTGAAGGTAACGAACCCCACCATGAACCAGTTTGGTGCTTCTTGATGAAGTTCCTTTGGCAAAATCATTTTTTTCTAATAGAAGGGTTTTGTACCCTCTTTTTGCAGCATCAACGGCTGCACCAAGTCCACTGGCACCTCCACCAATGATTATGATATCCCATTGATCTGTCCTACTGAGATTTTTTAAACTGACATCTCTATTCATTTTTGGGTTAATATTCTAGATACCCTATTCTCCCATAGGGAAATTGTTTTTTGAGTATGTTTACCATGTGAAGGCGTAAAACGTCGATCTTCCTCCCAAAGATCTTTTAGGTCATCTATAGATGACCAAAAACCAGTTGCTAATCCTGCCAAAAAAGCAGCACCCAAAGCTGTTGTTTCGGTTACTTTGGGTCGAATTACATCTGCATTAATCAAATCGGCCTGAATTTGCATTAGTAAATCGTTATTGCTGGCTCCACCATCTACTTTGAGACTATTAAAATCAACCCCTGCATCTTTTTGCATTTCAATGATGATATCCCTTGATCGCAGGGCAATGGCCTCCAAAGCCGATCTAGCTATATGTCCTTTGTTAGTACCACGTGTAATTCCCATTATGGCTCCAGTGCTATGAGGATCCCAATAAGGTGCCCCCAAACCCGAAAGGGCAGGAACAAATGTAACCCCACCATTATCAGATACAGATTCAGCCAAAGCCTCGATATCAGTTGAAGAGGTGATCATATGTAATTGATCTCTAAGCCATTGAACCAAGGCTCCTGCAATAAAAACACTACCTTCTATCGCATAAGTAACTACACCATCAATCTGCCATGCAATGGTAGTTAACATTTTATTTTTAGAGACAACTGCTTGATTTCCAGTATTCATTATACAAAAACAACCAGTACCATAAGTATTTTTAACATCCCCTGGCTGGATACACATTTGGCCGAATAATGCAGCCTGCTGGTCTCCAGCAATACCTGCAATACTAACAGCTTTACCCAAAACAGAGGAATCAGTCGTCCCCACGATCTCAGATGAATTAACCACCCTTGGTAAAAGAGCCACAGGGATATTTAATATGTCAAGTAATTCCTGATCCCATTGATTTTTGTGAATATTATAAATCATAGTGCGACTAGCATTGGTAGCATCGGTAACATGAGTGGTTTTTCCAGTAAGATTCCATATCAACCAACTATCAACTGTTCCAAAGGCCAACTCCCCTTTTCGAGCACGATCTCTCAAGTTATGGTCTTGATCCAAAATCCATTTGATCTTGGTAGCAGAAAAATAAGCATCGACCACCAAACCTGTCTTTTGGGTGAAAATATCAGACTTACCCTGAGCAGTAAGCTCCTCACATATATCGGCCGTCCTGCGATCCTGCCATACAATAGCATTGAAAACGGGAACTCCTGTCGCTCTATCCCAAATAATGGTTGTTTCTCTTTGATTGGTAATCCCAATAGAGTCAACTTGTTCTATAGATATTTTACTCTTTTTTAAAACGTTTTTAACCGCATTAATTTGTGTCTCCCATATTTCAATGGGATTATGTTCAACCCATCCTTTCTCTGGGAATATCTGGGTAAACTCTTGCAGTGCGATGGCTACTTGATTCCCTTTTTGATCAAATAAAATAGCCCTTGAACTTGTGGTTCCTGCATCAATAGACAATATAAAACGCTTCATAATTTAATTTTTTTATCCAGTAAAATATAGTAAAACAGAGACAACTAAACCAATAAGTACTATAGATAGAATCATATCAGTTCTATTAAATGAATTCTGAAATTCATGTCTCATTTCATGGGTCATGGTACCAAAGGATAAACCTTCTATTGTTGAATAATTTGGTAAAGTGCTCATCAAACTAACACCCACACAAATGAAGACTGAGAAAATAAACATATAAATAGCCATATGTGCAAAGTTGATAGTTGCAAAAGCAAATATTGCTCCAGGAACAATTACTCCTGAAAGAATTTCTTCTTGAAAATAAATCTCACTTCCCAATCTCAACAGAAGTAAAATTAATCCGCAAATCAAAGTTGCTATTGCAGCATCAGAGGTTACCCTTTTCCAAAGTATGCCTAAAAGAAATACTGCAGTGACAGGGGGTGCAATATATGACTGGACATTCTGAAGGTACTGATACATCACACCTCCTCCTATATTTTCCATAATGGGAATCCAAACAACTCCTAAGATGACTATTATAGCAGTAGCAATTTTACCAATATTTAGAAGTGACTTTTCTGACATATCAGGCTTAATTTTTTTATAAATATCAATGGTAAAAATGGTAGAGCATGAATTAAAAACTGAGGCCAATGAACTCATCAAAGCTGCCATTAATCCTCCCGCAACTAATCCCTTGATTCCAACGGGTAAAAGCGTTTTTACTAACATAGGAAAAGCACGATCTGCTCTCTCTACAATGTATGTATCTGGTTGTTGGAGAGTCAAAGCATATGCAATAATTCCAGGAATTAAAAAAATTAAGATTGGCAATAATTTTAAATAGGCTCCAAAAATTGCTCCACGTCTGGCGATGGTAATATTATTGGCGGCTAAAGTTCTTTGAACAATGTATTGGTCAGTACACCAATACCAAATTCCTACAATGGTGCCACCAATCAACATACCTGTCCAAGGAAAATCAGGATCAGACATAGGTCGCCACATATCAAAATGGTCTGGGCTTACAGTAGTAACTGTTTCCCGCAATTGCTCCCAACCACCAACTTCATAAAGTCCTAAAAATGTAATGATTACCGATCCAAAAATCAAAACAATAGTTTGCAACGTTTCAGTATAAATAACAGCTTTCAAACCTCCAATAACTGTATATGCACCCGTAAATAAAACAATACCTATGGCACCATACCAAAATGGAATTCCTAACAATTCTGAAACTACAATTCCTCCAGCATAAATGGTGATCGAGACTTTAGTCAAAATATAGGCTAACAAAGAAAAAATGGAAAGAAACCATCTCGAGCGGCTATCAAACCTTTTCTCCAAAAATTCAGGAGTTGTAAAGGCACCGCTTCTAAAGTAAAAAGGTAAAAACAACCATCCTAGGAGTAATACAATCCAAGCGTGAAGTTCATAGTGAGCCATTGGAGTCCCGGATTCAAAACCTGTTCCTGCCAATCCAACAACATGCTCAGAGCCTATGTTAGAAGCAAAAATAGAGGTTCCAATAACAAACCACCCTACATTCCGCCCAGCTAAAAAATAGTCCTCGGTATTCTTGTTTCTCTGAGTAAAAACCCACACCGCTACTCCTACTAGAGCTATAAAATAAATTCCTAAAACAATCCAATCTAACTCTTCAAGCACTGATGTCACAATAATCTAATTTTTTTAAATCTAAAGCAATATAAATAAATATAATCTCTAAGTAGTTATCAAATTAATGATGATTTTGAAGTTTAAGCTTTACCCAAATATTTATATATTTGAGATAAAGCATAATATCATGAAGAAACTATCTCGTAGGTCATTTCTAATGTCATCCTCCTTAGCCTCCTCTGGATTAATTTTTATTCCTGGCTTTTTGAAAAACTCTCCCAACAACCGTCTCAATGTTGCGGTTATAGGTGTTGGGGGAAGAGGAAAGGCCAATTGGTCAAAAATCCCTAAAGAAAATATAGTTGCTTTATGTGACGTAGATGACAAAAGAGCTTCCAATGGCTATTCTATGTTTCCAAAGGCCAAAAAATTCAAAGATTTCAGAGTTATGTACGATCAAATGGCCAAAGAAATTGATGCAGTAATCATCACTACTCCGGACCACACTCATTTTGCAGCTACAATGATCGCGATGGAATTAGGTATGCACGTTTATGTAGAAAAACCATTGGCTCACAATGTTTGGCAATTGCGAACTTTAAAAAAAGCAGCGCAATATTACAATGTAGTTTCGCAAATGGGGAACCAAGGACATACAACAAACGGAATAAGATTAATTAAAGAGTGGTACGACCAAGGAATTTTGGGTGAAGTAAGAGAGGTTCACGCTTGGCATGGTACTTTCAAATTTGCCCCCGGAAATTATTTTACAAAACCCGAAACTTTCCCTCCTAGTGTAGATCCTGTTCCTTCTTATTTGGACTGGGATCTCTGGCTTGGTCCTGCCAAGTTCAAGCCCTTTAACAGCGCCTATGCACCACGATCTTGGAGGGGGTTTTACGATTTTGGAAATGGTCAGTTGGGAGACTGGGCTTGTCATACAATTGATGGTCCCTTTTGGGCTCTTCAACTAGGAATGCCTCACACTGCAGAAGGTTTTGTACCAAACCCCAAAACACAACACGGATTTATAGCAGATCAGTCTATTACAACACTTGAGTTTGCTGCAAGAGATAACCGCCCCCCTGTAACCCTCAAGTGGTATGAAGGTGGCTATCAACCTGAAATCAAGCCTGAGTGGGGAATCGATAAATTAGATCGATCTGGAATGTTAATGATTGGTGAAAAGAAAACACTTTTGACTGGAGGAAGACCCAACAAACCAAGACTTCTTATCTCCAAAGAAGAGTGGAATGATTTTCAAAAAAATCCACCCAAAAAAACAATACCGCGAGTTTACGAAGAAGGTCCAGTTCAAGAGTGGGTTGATGCTGTTAAAAATAACAGCCTTCCCGGTTCACATTTTGGTTATGCTGCCGAATTAACCGAAATGGCCTTAATCGGTGTTCTTGCGCAACGTTTTGCTACAAAAATTGAATACGATGCTTCTAAAATGAAAATCACTAATCGACCAGATATAGATGCATACATTAAAGAACCCACTCGAGAGGGTTGGTCTTATGGTGAAAACATATAAAAAAAATTTAAACTTGGAAAACCCATGTATGTAATATTTAGGTAAACTTTCTAAACTTTTTGATACAATTATATGGTAAAATATCAGCTTGTTAAAATCTTTCAAAAGTTGTGAAAAATTTTATGTTTTTTTTAATCTTGCCTTTAGTTATCATGGCTCAAACTGAAATGCAATCTTACAGTGTTATCAAGAAAATTGGCGATGCAGAGATAAGATTTTACCCACCTGTAATGATGGCCAAATACACTGATATAATTCAAGGTTCAGGATTTGGAAAACTTTTTGGTTACATCTCTGGAAATAATTCCAACAATACAAAAATTGCCATGACCACTCCTGTTCATATGGAGAAAAAAAAAGGAGAAAACTCAATGGCCTTTGTTTTACCAAAAAAATTTACAGACGAAAATACTCCAAAACCCAATGATTCCTCACTGATGGTTTTTGAGGACAAGGGGGGGTATTTTGCGGCTATTAAATATTCTGGATATACCAGTAGTTTAAAAGAAAAAGAACATACCGAAATATTACTAAAACTGCTCAAAGACGAAAAAATAAATCGGGAGGGAACACCCAAAGTACTTGTATACAATAGTCCCTATAAATTTATAAATCGTAGAAATGAAATTTTGATACCGATCGCATTTAAAAATGAAATAAATAAATAAATATCAACTACATTAGGTCTGAAGTAATGAATAAAGCAATACTATTTTTTATTAGTTTAACTTCATGGTGTTATTCATTTTCCCAAGATTATGAATTAAAAAAAGAGTTTCAAAAAGCACCCCTTTTTGAAAAGCAAATGATCTTTAAAGGAGAGCGATTTCCAAATATAATTGTTGCACAAGACGGCTCAATAGTTGCTAATTGGGGTAAAGAGAACTGCATCAGCAGAAGAAGTAGCGATGGTGGTAGAACGTGGGAACCCGCTATTGACATTGGCCAAGGTATCAATGGCGGAGGGTTAACCATGGACGAAAATAGTGGAGAAATAATTGCTTTTATTGAAAAAGAACACCCCCCTTCTAACATAAAATGTTACAGAAGTATAGATAATGGAAAAACATGGGATGAGAGTGAAATTATCATTTTCCCTGACAGTAATGGAATAATTCCCTCAATGCATATGAATGAACACGGAATTACACTCAAAAACAAAAAATATAAAGGAAGATTAATTAGACCATCTAGATTTTATAATGCTAAAAGTAGTGCTGAAAGAAAGTTAATGTATTCATCGGCAAAAGAAAAAATGTGGAAAGACCAATACACTAACGCAATCTACAGCGATGATGGAGGCAAAACCTGGATCACTAGTGAACCTTTTCCTGCCAAAGGAACAGGAGAGGCAGCAATCGTCGAATTAAGTGATGGAACACTTTATTACAATTCGCGGAGGCATTTTTCTAACGATGGGTTAAATCCAAGAATGCGGCATATTGCATGCAGCACAGACGGAGGACATAGCTGGGAAGATCTTTATGTCAGTGAAGAATTACCCGACGGTGTGCAAAATAGCGACTATGGCTTAATGGCCGGTATGGATCGACTTCCCTTCGAAGGTCGTGATATTTTAATCTTTAGTAATATTGAATCCAACAGTGGTCGTAAAAATGGAACAGTTTGGCTTAGTTTTGATGGTGGGAAAT
>CETK01386719.1_pt1 | contig 31231 bp, 30 predicted proteins | sample 361431 | NCBI WGS metagenome assembly CETK01 (sample SAMEA2622452, study PRJEB7988) | marine metagenome | biome: marine biome (ENVO:00000447); feature: surface water layer (ENVO:00002042); material: "saline water (ENVO:00002010), including plankton (ENVO:xxxxxxxx)" | depth 5 m | reverse complement strand
TTTTTTTTGGTCGTTAAACACCTCAGTTAAGTCAATGTGAAAATGGAAGCTTTTCCAATATATGATGTAATCGTTGTCGGCGCAGGACATGCTGGTAGTGAGGCCGCGGGCGCGGCTGCACAGTTAGGCGCTAAAACCTTGCTAATTACAATGAACCTAGAGGCTATAGCAAAAATGTCCTGTAATCCGGCAATGGGTGGGGTTGCTAAAGGACAATTGGTGCGGGAAATAGACGCACTTGGCGGCCTATCGGGGATAGTGAGTGACCGATCAGCGGTTCAGTTCAGGATGCTTAATAGAAGTAAGGGGCCGGCTATGTGGAGCCCTCGATGTCAAAGTGATCGAGCGCTTTATGCTCAATATATGCGAGAAGAACTTGAGAAAAAACAAGAACTTAGCTTCCGACAAGATAATGTTGTAGACCTAGTCGTTGAGAACAAGGCGGTTAAAGGGGTTGTTACTCAGACAGGTCAGTTGTTCAGGTCTAAAACTGTGGTTCTTACAAGCGGAACTTTTCTGAATGGTTTAATTCACATCGGTGAAATGAATTTTGGAGGCGGACGGTCAGGAGAGCGAGCCTCTGTTGGTATTTCTGCCGCCCTTGAACGACAGGGGTTTTCAATTGGGCGGCTTAAAACAGGAACGCCCCCCCGAATAGATGGAAGAACCGTTGATTATAACGCGCTAGAAATTCAGCATGGAGACGATGACCCCAGCCCCTTTTCATACTCAACAGATATTGATAGCCTGCGTAAAACAAAGCAACTAACGTGTTGGATAGGTTATACAAATAATGCTGTTCATCAAAAATTGAAGGAGGGATTTGATCGCAGCCCAATGTTTAATGGCCGTATAAAATCAGTTGGGCCAAGATATTGCCCGTCCATTGAAGACAAAATTAACCGGTTTTCTGATAAAGACAGGCACCAGCTATTCCTCGAGCCTGAAGGCTGGAATACTTATGAAATGTATTTAAATGGTTTTTCTACGTCATTACCTGAGGATATACAATATAGCGCTCTTCGTACTATTCCAGGCTTTAAAAAAGCGTCAATGCTTCGGCCAGGTTATGCTATAGAGTATGACTACTTCCCCCCGCATCAAATTAAGCGGAGTATGGAGACTAAGTTGATATCGGGCTTGTTCTTTGCTGGACAAATCAACGGCACAACCGGCTATGAAGAGGCTGCTTGCCAAGGGCTAATGGCGGGTATAAATGCGGCATTGAAAGTAGAGGGGAAGAATGAGTTTGTACTGAATCGATCAGAGGCATATATAGGGGTTTTAATTGATGATCTGATAAATAAGGGCACAGAAGAACCTTATAGAATGTTTACCTCCCGAGCAGAGCATAGGATACTACTCAGGCAGGACAATGCAGACCTGAGGTTGACGCAAAAGGGATATGAGATAGGATTGGTTTCACGTGAAACACATGAGCGGTTCAGCCTTAAAAGGCAACAAATAAAGGATTTAACGTCATTATTAAACAGTGAAACCGTGCGGCCAGAAGTCTTAAATGATTATTTTGCGGCTGCAGGCACGGCGGGCTTAAAGCAGCCAGTGAAAGCGCACACTGTATTACCGCGCCCAGAGGTAAATGTTGATGAGCTTTTACGGGCAGATGATGGCTTAAGAGCTAAAGTATACAATATTACGAGTGATAGGCTTGTTCTTGAGCAAGTAGAGATACAGATAAAATATGCTGGCTACATTGAAAAAGAGCATGAAATGGTTAAGGAGTTAGCGAATAAAGAACAAATAAAGTTACCCGAAAGCCTCGATTACGACCGAATAAAGAGCCTTTCAACAGAGGGGCGGCAAAAAATGAAAAAAATTAAACCAGAAACTCTTGGTCAGGCCAGCCGAATAAGCGGGGTGTCTGCTAGTGATATATCTGTTTTAATGGTCTTTCTTAAGCAGTTTTAAAGTGATTACTGGCGCCCATATCAAAATGCAAAAAGTAGAAAGGGCGCATTATGCGCAGGTTAAAGAGTTATATAGAAGTAAGCTGTCAGAGCTGAACAAGTATATAAAGGAGCTTCAGTGGTGGAATAAAAGAGTAAATCTAGTAAGTAGAGATGTTTCACGTGAAACACTTGTAATGCATATTGAACACTCTTTAATGCTGCTATTAGTGCCTGCAGTAAAAAAAGCGCAGATTCTTTTAGACGTGGGTACAGGTGGGGGCCTACCTGGAGTTCCTCTTGTAATATGCAGGGATAATCATATATCACAGAGCGTCGTAATGAATGATAAAGTCGAAAAAAAAATATGGGCATTAAGGCAAATAATTCAAAAATTAGGCCTAGAAGGGGCGAGTGCTTTAGCAAAAAATGCAGCGACTATCCGTCGTAGCGATTTGGTTGATGTTTCACGTGAAACAAAGAGCAAGGCCAGATTAACAATATGCGTGACTAAGCATGCGTTTAAAATTGATAAACTCCTTGATTTAGTATCGCCATCCCTTACTAATGAGTTTGTTTTTTTAAAGGGGCGCGCTGAAGCAATTGAAGAAATTAAGAGTGTAAAGCCACCTATAAAAGCTGTTGTTTATATTTTAGACGGAATAAATAAAACTGCGTTTTATGATGGCAAGGCTATTGTTCATCTAAGTCGTTAACATATATAAATTTATTAGGCGGGCATTGTGAATAGTGCAGAAAGAAGACTCAAGCTGATATTGTTGCTACAAAGACCCGGCGGGAAAAAGACTGTTCAGGAGTTGGCGGATATATTTGGGGTTAGTAGACGGACTATATTTAGAGATTTTAATGTTTTGTCAGAAATAAATGTACCCATAAATTATGACCGTTACACTGGCTATGGTTTAGTTGAGGGGTATAAAATGCCCCCATTAATGTTCAATTCAAAAGAGCTAGCTACAATAATGGTGGGCTTGAATTTTGTTAAATCACAGGTAGATCAGCAGATGGTTCAAGACGCTACAGGGGTTGAATTAAAAATTAAAAATGTTTTACCAAACGAGTTGAAAACACTCATGACATCATTAGGCGAGCATACTATTGTTGATCCTTATTTGCGGTTTAATAGTAATCAAAAAAAAGGTGGAGACTGGTATGTTATTAGCGCGGCAATAGCAGATAAAAAAAGAATACAATTCACCTATACAACAAAAGCAGGAAACCGGTCAACGCGGAAAATAGACCCTTATTTGTTGGTTTATTTTCAAGACCACTGGAATATGGTGGGCTGGTCGCACAAGCGTGGCGATATTCGTAGTTTTGTACTCGATAGGGCCATATCACCGGTAATTTTAGAAGAAAACTGGTTGTCAAAGCCGAATATGAACGTAGACAGCCTAATTTTCCGGTATAACGAGTTTAAAAAAATAGTGGTACTAGAAGTCGAAAAATCTGAGATAGATCGGGTGAGGGCCATTTTACCGGCTAAAATAATTAAGCTAAAGCAAATAAACCCTAAAAAAGTTAGGCTGCGCTTTGAGTTTGATAATATGCCCTTTTTGAATCATTGGCTTTTACAGTTCGGTACATCGGTAAAAATAATCAAGCCTAAAGTCTTAATATCTTTGCAGAAAGAAACGCTTAATGCTATGATTAATAATTTAGAAAAGAAAGATTAGGCCAGGTAGTCTATTTACCAAATTCTACGCTTCATTCATCTCTTCGGAGTTCGTTCCCTCATCGTCTTCATTAACTACTCGTGTAACTGCAGCAATAGAACCATCAGAATCTAGCCTCATTATCCGCACACCCTGTGTGTTTCTGCCCATGGTTCTAATGCCCCCACAATTCATACGGATTACCTTGCCTCGCTGAGTAATAACCATTAGGTCGTCTTGGTCAGAGACCTCTTTCAATGCAATTAAGCCGCCTGTTTTTGGTGTAGTTTTGAGCGTTATGACTCCTTTACCGCCACGGCTTTGTTCTCTGTAGTCATCCACTAATGAACGCTTACCATAACCATTTTCAGAGATGGCAAGTACAGTTGCTTCATGTGTATTTTTAATAACAACCATATCTACAATTGCATCATTTTTATCTAAGGTCATTCCTCTTACTCCAGATGTATTTCTTCCCATTTGTCGCACATCAGTCTCATGAAAACGAATAGCTCGGCCATTACTATTGGCTAATATAATGTTAGAATCTCCATCGGTTAGCTCAGCCGCTAATAAACAGTCATCATCTTTAATATTAATAGCAATTATGCCGTCTCTTCTTGGTCTACTATAGGCTTCTAACGTAGTTTTCTTGATTTGGCCTTTGGCAGAGCACATAACTATGGATTTGTCTTTTAAATACCCTTCATCCTCGAGTGATTTAACAGGTACAAAGGCCTTAATTGCATCATCCTTATTAATTTCAATCAAATTAACAATAGCGCGACCTCGTGCCAATCGGCCTCCTTCTGGGATTTCATATACTTTGAGCCAATAGCACTTTCCACTTTCACTAAAGAAAAGAATATAATTATGGTTAGTAGCCACAAATAAATGCTCTACATACTCTTCCTCTCTCGTTGTGGTGCCTTTCATGCCCTTGCCGCCACGCCGCTGCCTTCTATATCCGCTTAAAGGCATTCTCTTAATGAATCCTTTATTGGATATAGTTACAACAACGTCTTCGTCGGCAATCATATCTTCTACGCTAAAATCTTCAGCGGAGTAGACTATTTGAGTTCGGCGTTCGTCACCGTAGCGTTCCAGCAATTCATCTAATTCGGTTTTAATAATAGAATATTGTTCTGATCGTTCTGATAGGATAATTCGGTATGCAGCAATTTTTTCAACGATACCACTATATTCGCCATCAATTTTTTCTCGTTCCAAGCCCGTTAATTTTTGAAGGCGCATTTCGAGAATGGCCTTGGCTTGAATATCAGTTAAGGCAAAGTTTTTTCTTAATTCGACATTAGCTATTTGTGGGTTTTTAGACGCCCGTATAATTTTAATAACTTCATCCAGATTCTCTAAAGCTACTTTTAAACCCTCAAGTATATGAGCTCGAGCCTCAGCGGCGTCAAGGTCATTTATGGTGCGGCGAATAATAATCTCAATACGGTGCTCAACGTAATGACGTATTAATTCTTTAATGTCCATTACTTTTGGCCGACCCTGCACTAAAGCAAGATTAATGATACCAAAAGTAGTTTGCATTTGTGTGTATTTGTAAAGCTGATTTAATACAACCCCAGCATTGGCGGAGCGTTTAAGTATGATAACAATACGCATCCCCTCGCGATCACTTTCGTCTCGCACTTCTGAAATGTCTGTTATTTTATCCGTGTGAACGAGCTGAGCAATTTTTTCAATTAAGCTACTCTTGTTTACCTGATAAGGTATTTCAGTAATTACTATTTGTTCTCGGCCACCACGCAACTCTTCAGTATTGGCCCGGGCCCTTAATGTTACCTTACCTCGCCCTGTTTCATAGGCGTCTTTGACACCTTCGTACCCATAAATAATACCACCCGTAGGAAAATCAGGGGCGGAGATATGCGTCATGAGTTCCTTTATTTCGATGTCTTGATTATCGATAAAAGCTCGAATTCCATTAATGACCTCGGTTAAGTTATGAGGAGCCATATTAGTAGCCATTCCAACGGCAATACCGGATGCACCATTGACCAATAGATTGGGCAGAGCGCCAGGAAGTACAGTTGGCTCAAGTAGAGTATCATCAAAGTTACTTTGGTAATCGACGGTGTTCTTGTTAATGTCAGTTAAAAGCTCCTCTGCTATACGATCCATGCGGACCTCTGTGTATCGCATAGCAGCAGCAGAATCACCATCTACAGAGCCAAAGTTACCCTGACCATCTACTAAAGGATATCTTAGTGAGAAATCCTGTACCATTCGTACGATTGAATCATACACAGCAGAGTCACCGTGTGGGTGATATTTACCCAATACTTCGCCCACGATCCGGGCGCTTTTTTTATACCCTCGGTTGTGTAGCATTCCTAGATCATTCATCCCGAACAGGGCGCGTCGGTGTACCGGTTTTAACCCGTCTCGCACATCTGGGAGTGCTCTGGAAACAATAACCGACATCGAATAATCAATGTAGGATGACTGCATTTCGTCTTCAATTGTAATGGGTATGATTTTTTCTCTAGCCATTCCAGAAATATATTATTGGTGTAAATTAGACTGCTTAAGTTTGCGTTGTGCCGTGATACTAGATGTCGAGATTAGCATATTTAGCATTACGCTCAATAAATTCACGACGAGGGACAACATCGTCACCCATCAGTGTTGAAAACATTTTGTCAGCTCCTGCAGCGTTTTCAATAGTAACCTGTTGCAAGGTTCGCGTCTCAGGATCCATTGTTGTCTCCCATAATTGATCAGGATTCATCTCTCCGAGCCCTTTATATCTAGAGACGTCAAATTTTCTTTTGGATTTTTTTAATTCTCTGATAAGTTTATCTCGCGTTTCATCATCCCATGCATAGTCAATATTTTTTCCAGCAGTTATTCTATATAAAGGAGGGGTGGCAATATATACAAAACCCAACTCGACAATGAGCCTCATGTACCTGTAAAAGAATGTAAGTAGCAAAGTTCTAATGTGAGAACCATCCACGTCTGCATCGGTCATAATGATGATTTTATGATACCGTAGCTTCTCGAGATCAAATTCTTCTTCAGAGTGACCAAGTCCTGCACCTAGCGCTGTGATCATTGCCTGAATCTCACGATTTTCAAGAATTTTGTTAATTTTTGCTTTTTCAACGTTTAGTATTTTCCCCCGTAATGGAAGAATAGCCTGGAAGCTACGGTTTCGTCCCATTTTGGCAGAGCCTCCCGCTGAATCACCCTCCACGAGGTAAATTTCGCTGTGCTCGGGTTCTTTAATCGAGCAGTCGGCCAATTTACCAGGAAGACCACCACCGCTCATTACGCTTTTACGCTGAACTAGTTGTCGTGCTTTACGAGCGGCCTCTCTAGCTTCCGCAGCCAAGACTACTTTTTCGAGCACTTTTTTGGCAATTTTTGGGTTTTGCTCTAAATACTCGTTCAACTGGTCATATACGGTCACCTCAACGGCGCTTTGAACCTCTGAATTTCCGAGTTTTGTTTTGGTTTGACCTTCAAACTGCGGTTCTGCAACCTTGACGCTCAAGACAGCGGTTAGGCCTTCACGAAAATCCTCACCGGAGATAGAAACCTTACTTCCAGATTTTATAATGTTATTTTTTTCAGCGTAGTTCTTTAGTGACCTTGTAAGTGCTCGACGAAAACCGGAAACATGAGTTCCGCCTTCTCGGGTATTGATATTATTCACATATGAGTGCACATTTTCAGAGTAGGAGGTGTTATATTGAATTGCTAACTCAACGGGTACCCCCTCTACTTCTCCTTTAATATGTATAGGCTCAGGAGTAATACCATCCCTACTTTCGTCTAGATAGCTAACAAAATCTTTCAGCCCGCCATTATAATGATACGTAGCTTTTCCTAACTCTTGATCTTCCTCTCGTTCATCAATTAGTTCAATGGTTACTTCTGGGTTTAGAAAGGCGAGCTCCCTCATTCGGTCAGCAATTATATTGAATTTGAATTCAGTGGTTTGGGTAAATACGGTTGCGTCAGGAAGGAAGTTAATGGTGGTGCCTGTTCTATCGGTTTTACCATCAGTAAATAAAGGCGTATGAGTAATGCCTTGTCTAAAGCCCATCTTGTGGATTGTGCCATCGCGATGAATTTCAGCATTGAACCAGGTGGATAGAGCATTCACACAACTAACGCCGACACCATGAAGCCCTCCTGAAACCTTGTAGGTGTCTTTGTCAAATTTACCTCCGGCGTGAAGCTTGGTTAACACGACTTCTACAGCAGGGAGGCCGAGTTTTGGGTGCATACCTACAGGGATGCCGCGCCCGTTGTCTGCAATCGACATTGAGCCATCCTCTTTAATGACAACACTTATGTGGTCGCAATGACCGGCCAATGCTTCATCAATAGAATTGTCTACTACCTCATTAATTAGGTGGTGCAATCCGCGTTGTCCGGTATCCCCGATATACATGGCAGGTCTCTTTCGAACCGCCTCTAATCCTTCTAAAACTTGAATATTCGACGCTTTATAGTCGTTTTTGCTAATCGTAGCCATAAAATTTTAAGGGTCGCGTTGTAAGATGATTTTATATAGTCCTCAAAATACCGCTTATAAAGCCAAAAACAAAAAAAGCGAAGGTATAAGCCAAAAATATTGGAGATGTGAGCGCAGGGACGAAATTTGACGCCTAATATTAAAAAGGTGTCTTAGTAAATGGGTTAAAAAACCGTAAAAGAGGCTAGATTGCGATTTTTAACTTTAACAGAAATTGTTTTTTTAATTTTATAGCACTATTTTTGGTGTCTATTTAAAAAAAATTTTAGTTTAATAACATGTCGCGAAGAGACGATATAACAGGAAGAAAGGCAATGAACGGTTATCGTTCATCCAAGGCGAACAATAAAACAAAACATCGCTTTCATTTAAATTTACAGAAACGAAGCTTCTATCTTCCAGAAGAAGACAGATGGGTTTCTTTAAAAGTGTCTGCTAAGACTCTCCGGACCATTAATAAAAAAGGTATTACGGCTGTATTGAAAGACGCTCGCCGCAGAGGAACCTTACTAAAAAAGGTATAAAAGATGGCAAAAGATAACAGAGTACAAGTTATTTTAGAGTGTACAGAGAAACCAGGTAGCTCTCGATATGTCACTACAAAAAATAGAAGAACGCAAACAGAGCGCATGGAATTAAAGAAGTATAATCCTGTTCTTCGGAAGCATACCCTTCATAAAGAAATTAAATAAAAAAGAGCCATGGCAAAGAAGCAAATATTCGGTTCAGAAGCATTACAACAAAAGGCCTCTGCTCGTAAGATGGCAAAGGTAGTTGTTTCTACTAAAAATGTAAGTGGAAAATATAGTTATAAAGAAGTTATGATAGACCAAGAAAATGTGGCAGAATTCTTGTCCAAGAAGAAGTCTTAATCCTGTTTCTCCGATTTTTTTAAAAAGGTTATGCATTTGATTGTATAACCTTTTTTTTTGCCTATTTTTTAATGCCTTGTTATAGCAATAGCTTAACAAATCAATTAATGTCAAATATAAGTAATCCGATGAATGTCAAAGAAACTATATTAGCTGATTTAGTAACCGCGATGAAAGCAAAGGACTCTAAACGCTTACAAGTGCTTAGAAGTCTTAAAGCCAAATTACTTGAAAAAGAAATTGAACAACGGTCGGGAGGGAAAGCAGAGCTTACTAATGAAGAGGCCCTTACTGTTCTAACGAAGGCGGCTAAACAACGTAAAGAATCAATAGATCAATATAGCTCTGGAAACCGATTTGATTTAGTTGAAATTGAAAAAATAGAGTTAGAGATTATTGAATCCTATTTACCTGCACCAATGTCAAACGAGGAAATCCTTAAGTTAATTGATATACAAATAACGAATGTTGGCGCAACGGGCATGCAAGATATTGGCAAGGTTATGGGGCCGATCATGGGAGAACTTAAAGGTAAGGCAGATGGGTCTATAGTAAATAGGCTAGTAAAGGAGAGGTTGGGCAGTTAGCAAAAATCATTACCTAAATAATGGAATTTGTATGGACTACATAGTAGATATATTTATAGGTTTACCCTTACTTTTTTTAGCCTATAAGGGCGCTGTTAACGGTATAGTAAAAGAGATATTGAATATAGTTGGATTGGTATTAGCGGTCTATGTAACATTTAATTATATGGATGTTGCCTCAACACTTGTAGCTACTTTATTTGAAGACGGCACACAAAGTTTTATTCCTTTTTTGGCAGGCGCGCTGTTATTTATTATTGTTTTATCAGTGGTTTCATTAGTTGCATATTGGACACGTGAGTGGTTAAATGCAGTTAAACTTGGTACCGTGAATAGGTTTTTAGGGTCTTTATTTGGCATTCTTAAGGGCGCTATTTTTATGAGCGCCATATTTTTGTTATTAGCAGGTTTTCAAATCCCAAGAGAAGAAATCAGGGAGCAATCTGCCTTATACCCCTATATAATTCAGGCGGCACCCAAAAGTTACAATACAATAACGGCCATTTATCCAGGCGCCGAGAACTTTACAGAGACTATTCGTAATACACTAATAAACTACAATCCGGTAGATAAATTACCGGTGATTAATCCTTAATACAAACAATGAACGCTTTACAAGTCGAGCAACAACTAGCATTAATAATGCGCGGTGCTGATGAGATACTTCCAATCAAAGAGTTAAAAGAAAAACTAAACAAATCAATTAAAACATCTACACCTCTAAAAGTAAAGTTAGGCGTAGATCCAACAAAACCAGATTTGCATTTAGGACATTCAGTCATGTTGCGGAAGCTCCGACAATTTCAAGATTTAGGTCATGAGGCGATTTTAATTATTGGTGGATTTACAGCAATGATTGGAGACCCTACAGGTCAAAATACTACAAGGCCCCCGCTGACAAAAGAAGAAGTAGCTATTAATGCTCAAAGTTATATTGATCAAGCAAAAAAAATTCTAGATGCAGATAGGCTTCAGATAGTAAATAATTTAGATTGGCTAGGGCCGATGTCTTTTATGGATGTGATCCATTTAAGCTCTAAAATGACTGTTGCACGCATGATTGAAAGGGACGATTTTTCAAAAAGATTTGCTGCTAATGAGCCGATTTCACTACATGAGTTTTTATATCCGCTAGCTCAAGGCCAAGATTCTATTTATTTAGAGAATGATATAGAATTAGGTGGTACTGATCAGAAATTTAATTTATTGGTTGGTAGAAACCTGCAAAAGAACAAGGGCTTAAACCCTCAAGTGTGCTTGATGATGCCTCTATTAGTAGGTACGGATGGTTCTGTAAAAATGTCTAAGTCATATGATAATTACATAGGTATTAATGAACACCCGAATGATATGTATGGGAAAGCCCTCTCTATTCCAGATGAACTTATATACACTTACTTCGAGCTGACTACGGACATCTCGAATGAAGAATTGTCCGCGTTAAAGAAGAAGGTTAAAATAGACCCTCGAAATGCTAAACATGATTTAGCTTATACTTTGGTAGATTTATATCACAGCAAGGAGGCTGCAGAAAGTGCCAGGGACCACTTTGAAATGACCGTTATTCACAAGAAAATCCCTGCTGATGCACCAGAATATAGTCTGCAGGCCGGCCATGAGCATAGAGTTCTCGATATCATGTCTGCCCTTAAATTTTGTCCAAGTAATGCCGAGGCCAAACGCCTAATAAAGCAAGGCGCAGTTACATTGGATGAGGAAAAAATCACTGATATTAACCAGCTTATTAAAGCTGAATCAGATAATGAATATGTTTTAAAAGTGGGTAAAAGAAAATATGCTCTGTTAAAAAGTAAACAGGATGTCTGATGTAAAAATAGCCTCATATAATGTAAATGGTATTCGTGCGGCCATGAGAAAGGGCCTATATTCTTGGATAGAAGAATCCTCTCCAGATTTTATTTGCTTTCAAGAGATGCGCTCTACTGAACAGGATATGTCTAAATTATTGGCAGAATTAAATTATAATAAATACCACGAAATAGCTCATAAGAAAGGATATTCAGGAGTATCGATATTTAGTAGAACCCCAGCCAATGCCATACTAAATGGCCTTGGTGTTAATTGGATTGACGATGAAGGAAGGGTGTTGACAGCTGAATATGATGATTTTAGATTAGTTTCCGCATATTTTCCAAGTGGGACAATGGGGGATTTACGCCAGGATATGAAAATGGAATTTTTGGATCACTTTTTGCAATTTGCATTTGACCTTAAGCGGGATGGAAAGCCAACCATTATTGCCGGTGATTTTAACATTTGTCATTTGGATATTGACATACACAATCCGGAGAAGCAGCATAAAACATCCGGTTTTTTGCCGGAAGAACGTGCTTGGGTAACCCAATTATTATCTATCGGATATTCAGATGCCTTTCGTAAAATTTATCCAACATTAAAAAACACTTATTCATGGTGGAGTTATCGCGCGGGGTCTAAAGCTAGAAATAAAGGGTGGCGAATAGATTATCACATGGTGAGCGATTCGATGGTCGGACGAATCTTGACGGCGCAAATCGAATCAAAATGGAATATGTCAGATCATGCACCTGTAACAATTACCTACCGGTTTTAATATGCCAACCCATTATAAAGGCAGCCCTAGTGAAATAGCCACACTCGATGCGTTTATAAAACTAACTAGGGCAAGCAATACTCTCCACCATCAATTATCGCGGAATTTAGCCGAACACCACTTAACTGAAAGTCAGTTTGGTGTCTTAGAAGCTTTATATTATTTGGGGCCGCTTAATCAACGAAGCCTCGGAGAAAAAATATTAAAATCTGGCGGTAATATAACGATGGTTATTGTTAATTTAGAAAAGCAGGGTTGGGTGACAAAGACCAAAGACCAAAAAGATAAACGGTCCCATACTATTACCCTTACGGAAGAAGGGAGGCATCTCATAAAAGAGGTGTTCCCGGGGCACATACACCGTATTTCAGAGCTTTTTAGCTGTCTGAATGACGACGAGCTAATTGAGCTGTCCGTTATTTGTAAAAAATTAGGAATATTTGCATCTCAGTGGACCGCTAAATAAAAGCGCAGTAATATATTACAAAAGATTAAAGCTCTTCTTGTAATTTGCCAATTTGGTCTCGGATTCGGGCGGCCTCTTCGAACTCCATGTTTTTTGCAGCATTTAGCATGGTTTTTTTTAAATGATCCAAGAGCTTGTCTTTTGAATCAAAATGAATTTCATGCATGGCGTTATTTTCTTTATAGCTGAGCCCCTTATCATCTACTCGAATACTTTCCATGTAATCGGATTGGGCGGCTTTTTCGGCTTCGTTGGAGAAGTTTATTTTTTGGTTGGAAATAAGGGCTGGGTCAACTAGGGGTTTCAGTTCTTTTTTTATAGTTTCTGGAGTGATACCATGTTTTTTATTATATGCAAATTGAACTTCCCTGCGCCGCTCAGTTTCTTCAATGACTTTTTTCATACTTTTGGTAATTATATCTGCATACATGATTGCTCGCCCATCAATATTTCTGGCCGCACGTCCAACAATCTGAAAAAGAGAGGTTTCAGAGCGTAAAAAACCTTCCTTGTCAGCATCCATAATTGCCACTAAACTTAACTCTGGAATATCAATGCCTTCTCGTAACAAGTTTATACCCACCAGCACATCAAAATCACCTCTACGAAACTTGTATAAAACCTCAATACGCTCAAGAGCATCGAGCTCACTGTGCATATAGGCAGCGCTTATACCTATTTCTTTTAAATAGGCACTTAGCTCTTCAGAAAGCCGTTTGGTTAGGGTGATGACCAAAATCCGTTCTTTTTTTGCAACACGCAGACGTATTTCTTCTAAAAGATCATCTACTTGGTTTCCAAGAGGCCGAACTTCTAGAACAGGTTCCATTAAACCTGTAGGTCGTATGATTTGCTCCGTAAATACCCCTTCACTTTTAACTAGCTCATAATCAGATGGGGTGGCGCTTACAAAAATAGCTTGATTGATCATACTCTCCCATTCCTGAAAGGTTAAAGGGCGGTTATCCAATGCAGAAGGTAATCGGAAGCCGTGTTCGACCAATTCGGTTTTTCGGGAACGGTCCCCGCCAAACATGGCATTTATTTGAGGTACCGTTTGGTGGCTTTCATCTACTACCAATAAAAAATCTTCAGGAAAATAGTCAATTAGGCAATATGGACGCTCACCGGGTTTACGAGCACTTAAATGGCGAGAATAATTTTCAATTCCACTACAGTAGCCTATTTCTTGAATCATTTCTAGATCAAATAGGGTTCGCTGTTCGAGTCTTTTTGCTTCGAGATATTTGTCTACGTCTAAGAGTTCGTTGACTCGCTGTGTTAGCTCGCTCCTTATTGCCTTGATGGTTTCTTCTTGTCTCCCCTTTGAAGTCACATAGTGTGAGGCGGGATAGATGCGAAATTCGTGTACATGCTCGATGATAGAACCGGTATCAACATCAAATACGGCCATTTCCTCAATTTCATCGCCCCAAAAAGTAATCCGCAAACCCTCGTCAGAATAAGCTGGAAATACATCAACCACATCGCCCCTTACTCTAAAAACACCGCGGTGAAAATCATTATCTTTACGAGTGTAATGAAGGTCTACTAAATCGTATAGCAAGGTATTTCGGGGTATTTTTTTACCAATTGTTAGGGTGATAATTAGCTTTTCGTATTCTGATGGTGACCCGATTCCATAAATACAGCTAACTGAAGCAACAATAATCACATCCCGCCGTCCCGATAATAGTGAGCTGGTAGCGCGTAACCTAAGACGCTGAATTTCTTCGTTTATGGATAAATCTTTTTCGATGAATTTATCTTGAGCAGAGATATATGCTTCAGGTTGATAATAATCATAATAAGAAATAAAAAACTCGACCCTGTTTTCTGGAAAAAAATCGCTAAGTTCACGAAATAACTGAGCGGCTAATGTTTTATTGTGGCTCATCACTAAGGTGGGCCGTTGCACCTGTTCAATTACACTTGCTACAGTACGTGTTTTTCCTGAGCCGGTAATTCCTAATAACGTTTGAAAACGGTCTCCTGCAAGTATTCCGTCGGCCAATTCATTGATTGCCTGAGGCTGGTCGCCAGCGGGTTTAAATGGAGAGTGTAGTTTGAATTCTGACATCTATTAAGCTAATTGTATAAAGATATAATCTTTTTCTTTAACAAGTCTGCCGAGGGATAAATTCATTGTGAAAGGATTGGTAAATCAGAAACACAAGGCTTATTATAGCGGAAGCTAAGAACTAGAGTAGAAAAAACTATATGCCCTATAAAAACAAGAGCCTGGAGGTTTTTCGCAGTCAAATTGACTCGATAGATCAACAAATGTTGGACTTATTGGTTGAGCGAGGTCACATCGTTAAACAAGTTACCGAAACAAAATTAGCTCATCAGCTACCTGTTTTTGTGCCTACACGGGAACAAAAAAAAACAACGGCATTCAAAGAATTAGCACGGGAGAGAGGAATAGACCCTGCATGGGCCGAAGATTTTTTACGGTTGATCATGGGTTTATCAAGACAGAGCCAGTCAGAAGCCGCCTTTCCACGCTCTACCCAAGAGCCTAAACATATTATTTATATAGGAGGTGATGGTGGTATGGGTAGGTTGTACAAACGCATTTCAGATCAAACGGGTCATATAACAACATCTATTGATAGGGGGAATTGGTTTGAATTAGATCAAGCATTAGAGACGGCGGATATGGTTATTATAACGGTACCTATTCATGTTACGGAATCGGTAATAAAAAGGTTAGAAGGAAGATTACCCGAGGATGTAATTTTGGCTGATTTTACTTCCAATAAAAAGGGCCCTATAGATTACATGAAATCTACTCATAATGGGCCTATACTTGGCCTGCACCCAATGCACGGCCCTGACGTGGAAAATCTATCAAAGCAACTTATGGTAGCCTGTCCAATACAATACCGTGAGCAAAGTCAATGGTTCGTGCAACAATGTGAGCTCTGGGGTATGCGAGTAATCGAAGCAGAGGCCGAAAAACACGACTATGTAATGCACTTAGTTCAGGGGTTGCGGCATTTTGTAGCTTTATTACATGGTACTTTTATGAAGCACTACGATTTGAATCCCAATGATATGTTGGATTATTCATCACCTATTTATAGAGCAGAACTTATGATGACAGGAAGAATTTTTGCACAAAGTGCGGAATTATATGCGGATATTGTGTTTTCTACTGAAGAACGCCGTGAATTATTGCTTAAGTTTTTTGACCATCATGCATTATTAGCTGAAATGGTAAAAACTAACGATCGAGAAGGCTTTATAAAAGAATTTGAGCAGGTGACCGATTTCTTTGGATCATTTGCTACCAAGGCATTAGAAGAATCTGGGTACCTTATTAACCGGTTAGCGGATCGTTTCGCATAGGCTTTAGATAATTAATTCAAAATTTAGACGTGAGATGAAACAGCCCTTTAAGCTTTATTCGTACACATGAGTATCAAAAAAGTTATACATGAGGAAGATGTGCAAATAAATCAGGTTTTATTAAAGAGTGGCCTTAGAAATTTCAGTATATTTCATTGAGCATTCCAAGTTGAAATAGGCTTGACACCTAGAGAACTTATTTTAAGTGGTTTAATAGCCAACTATTCCTAATTTTTATTTTAAAGAATGTTATGAAGCGCACAAAAGTGATATCCGGGATACAACAAATTGGCATTGGAAATACTGATGTAGTACAAACAGCAGAGTGGTATCGCCGCCACTTTGGAATGGATATAATGGTTTTTGATGATGAGGCGACGGCTAACCTTATGCTTCCTTACACAGGAGGGAAACCACACGACCGCCGCGCTATTCTTAGTTTAAGTATGAGAGGGGGGGGAGGGTTTGAGATATGGCAATATACCTCTCGAACACCAGCCCCGATGGATGGAGAGGTGTATCTAGGTGATTTTGGGATTAATGCGGCTAAAATAAAAAGCGTGAATATTCAAAAGAGCTACGAAGAGTTTAACATGAAGAGGCTTAATGTGGTTACTTCTTTACAAAATAATCCAGTGGGAGAGCCGCATTTTTTTGTTAAAGATCTTCATGGTAATCTTTTTCAGGTCATTGAGGGGCGGTCTTTTTTCCGGAAAAAAGAACGAATGCTGACCGGAGGTGTAGCAGGTGTACTAATTGGCTCAAGCGACATTGATCGATCCTTAACACTATATCAGGATATTCTTGGGTATGATAAGGTGATTTATGATGAGGAAGGGATATGCGATGATTTTGAAGGGCTTAATGGGATAGATGTTCCTTATCGGCGCTGTTTAGTTCGTCATTCACAGCCTAGAAAAGGAGGCTTCAGTGCTTTGTTTGGCCCAACTGAAATTGAGCTTGTTCAACGCATTGATACTGAGGCAAAACTAAGCCCGCCCAAAAAATTGTATAAGAATAGATACTGGGGCGATCCTGGATTTATTCATTTATGTTTTGATGTACAAGGAATGGATGCGCTTAAACAAGAATGTGAATCGAAAGGATATCCCTTTACCGTCGATAGTGCGGGTAGTTTTGATATGGGAGAGGCCGCGGGTAGATTTACCTACATTGAAGATCCTGATGGCACATTAATTGAGTTTGTTGAGACTCATAAGGTTCCAATAGCCAAAAAATTTGGTTTATTTGTAGATATGACGAAGAGAGATCCTGAAAAATCGCTGCCTAAGTGGATGCTTCAGGCTCTATCATTAAGCCGCATGAAGCATTTATCTTAGTATGGTCATACATTTTATCGCACAGTCGTGCTTGTTTATAACATGAAAGCAAACTCAAAGATTGTGGATATTTTTTAAGTAATTATTGAGGTCAAATTGTTCTAATGGGGCGTCTTTTCGAAGATATAAAGGATGATGTGGGTGTCCGTTTTTTGATCGGGACCCTCTAGTAAAATAGCTGAGATTGAAGCTATTAATGTTATCATGTATATCGATTAAACATTGCAATAAGTAGGGTCGTTTCTCAATTAAGGTTCCCCAAGCACACCACACATGAACATGAGAGTCCTGACTAAACTCATGCAAATAATGCTTAATCCAGTGAAGATTTTCGCGATGGAGTATCGGCTGAAACTTTCTATGCAGTTTATCAGGATCGGTGGCTCGTTGGGGATATAGATTTAGCATTAACCAGCCATCATATTCGTGGTCCTTAGCATAACTAGCAACGGAGGCTACGGTTGGGTCTAGGCGCCCTGGAGTTGCTGTGCTTGGGTTTATCCCAAAACAGACAAATGGGCGAGCACCCTTTTTCCCCAAAGAATATCGAGCTTTTGGTTCAGAATGATCGTAAATCCAGGCCTTTTTGCTTATGTCGTGTGCCAGTTGCATTAGTGTACAGCCTCTTCGTCTAACTGGCGATTTGTATACCAAAAATAGTCGGCGGAAGTCCACAAAAAGTCTTTAAACTGCTTGGTGTTATATTGCGCCATTCTCTTAGATAATGGTTCTTATTTCATCCAAAGGTTTTTTTTGTATGTCGGGTACTTTTACATCTTTTTTTGGGAATCCACAAACTAATAATAAAAAGGCTTTTTCATTGGAAGGCCTATTAAGCACTTTGTTTAAAAATCCCATTGGGCTAGGAGTATGTGTTAGCGTTGCTAGTCCTACATTATGTAAAGCGGTAATAAGGATGCCAGTGGCGATTCCAACCGATTCTTTTACATAATAATTTTTTTGTTTTGTTCCATCGTCTTTTTGGGCATAGTTTGTGCTAAAAATGGCAATAAGCGCAGGCGCTTCCTCCAGAAAGGGCTTTTCTTCGGTAGTTTGAAAGGCTTCTAGGTCCTGTAGCCACTCTTGTGTAGCTCGCCCATTATAAAATAAATGTTCTTCTTTTTCAGCAGCTATTCGCAGCTTATTTTTGACCACAGGATCGGTAATTACTACAAAGTGCCACGGTTGTTTATTAGCTCCGTTAGGAGCAGTACCAGCGCTTTTTATACACTTATCGAGCACGGCGATTGGAACCTTTTTGGATGAAAAGGAGCGAACACTCCGGCGTTTTTTGATAAGCTCATAGAAATCATTAGACCGTATGCGCATTTCATCAGTGCTATATCCGGAATATTCATCCCAAACGCGGAAAGGAGCAGAATCTGGCATAAGATAGGAGGTTAATTAAATGTCATATACGTAAATATAGTCTCAGCTTTTGAATCTAGTGTAAGTCGGCCGCATAAATATAGTACGACTAATCTAAAAGAACTTTGGATAAAACAATAGGTAACCGGCCAATGCTTATCCCAGCCACAAGAGTAGTGAGGAAACGAGAAGCTCTAGCCATATGATTAGTTGTGAAGAAATTATTGTGTAATGAACGAAAGTAATGAAATAGGATTTTTATGATCCTATTTTAGAGAGACATAAATGAGTTGTTTGTGCTGCTGTTAACGCTTAAACAAAGTGCTAATAACAAACCAAATATTTTCTTTTCTCTCTGCCAATCTTCTACTAAAATAAGGAAACCAGTCTGTACCAAAAGGAACATATACCCGGGTTGGGTAACCAAGTTTATTCAAATCGGTCAGGCCTTGTTCCCGAAGCCCATAAAGCATTTGAAACTCTACTCTAGAATAGGGGATATTATAATCTGCTAGATAAGACCGAACACCACGGATGAGTTGGTCATCATGGGTTCCAAAACGCGGAACAGCGGTACTATTAATAAGTACTTCTGCATATGAATTAAAAGCCTCTCGAATATCGGACATTTTTTGATAGGCCCTTTTTTTAGTTTCTTTGTATGCTCCTTTTACCAGTCGGATATCTGCGCCTAAGCCAGCTAATTCAGCAATATCATCTTTGCTTCTATGCAGCATCGCTTGAATTACTGTACCGACATGTTCAGAGCCGTATTTGGTATGCGCTCTTTTGAACAAATCAAGAGTAAGATTTGTGTAAGCGCTGCCCTCCATGTCAATTCGGACAAATTGGTCATGTGCCCTGGCATGTTCCATTATACTAAATAAATTGTCGGCACAATATTCCACATCGATATCCAAACCAAGCATGGTTAATTTAATCGATATTCCGCTCAATAATTCATGTTTTTTAATTCCTTTGAGTACATCGACATAAGTCTTTACATTCTGCTCAGCCTGAGTACGTGAGTATATATTTTCCCCAAGTAAATCAAGTGTAAGCTTATGTCGGTCTTGATTGAGTTGTTTAGCAGCTGGCAAACTTGATGAAAATCCTTCACCTGCGACAAATCGTTTGGCGAAAATAAAAGGTAATTTCATAGGGCTAGCATGACTTTTTGATGTTTAATTATTTGTTAGTGATGAGAAGTGAGACACAATAAACCATTTAATCCTAAACGGATATAAGTAGGATGAATAAAGGTGCGAGTTTTGTTTTAGTTATTTATTTAACTGTAACCTTTTTCTGTTCATTCCGTGTTATTATATGAATTTGTTCTATTAAATAAAGATATGAGGGATAAGTCTCTCATTTTTTCTTTAGAGGAATACGTGGTATTTTTAGATAATGAAAGAAATGATAGAAGAAAATAGCACAGAAAGGGAACGCTTAAGCTTTGAACAAGCTTTAGATGAATTGGATAAAATAGTTCAAAAGTTAGAGAAAGATGATGTATCACTTAATCAATCTATTGAACTATATCAAAGAGGAGTTGAACTCTCGAAAAAATGCTCGGATTTACTTGAAAAAGCGGAGTTAAAGATTAAAGAAGTTCAGTCTAGTTTGAATTAATTTCTGGGTTTATCCATGGATTCTATCAACCATATGGCGAATAATGATTCTACTATGTATACCCCTAAGCCGGGTCCCTTGCTAAAGAATGTACATTCTCCTGCAGATTTAAAAAAGCTCCCAAAGACGCAACTACGAGACCTTTCAGACGAATTACGCCAATTTATCATTGATATAGTATCGGTGCATGGGGGCCATTTTGGGGCTTCTTTAGGGGTTGTGGAACTAACGGTTGCTTTACATTATGTCTATAATTCACCCCAAGATAGCATTATTTGGGACGTTGGACACCAGGCTTATGGACATAAAATTCTTACAGGAAGAAGGGATAAGTTTTATTCAAACCGCACTTATAAAGGTATATCAGGTTTTCCTAAGCGTTCAGAAAGTGTACATGACGCATTTGGAGTAGGGCACTCGTCTACCTCTATATCAGCGGCTCTTGGTATGGCAGTAGCAAACGATCTGGATGGCACAGGTGATAAGGTAGTAGCTGTTATTGGCGATGGCGCAATGACAGGGGGACAGGCTTTTGAAGCCCTTAACAATGCCGGCTTCATGAATAAAGATGTATTAGTCATACTTAATGACAATAATATGTCAATTGATCCTAATGTTGGGGCTTTAAATGAATATTTAGCAGATATTACTAGTAGTAAAACGTTTAATCGAGTTCGTGACGAAATTTATGACTTGTTAGGACATTTTAAGTCGACTGGTGAAACCATGCGTAGAATTGCGTCCAGTTTAGAGTCTGCTATTACTGCAGCAGTGACACCGGGATCCCTTTTTCGATCATTTGGGTTTAAATATTATGGCCCTGTTGATGGCCATGATGTAGATAGTCTTAGAAAAACACTTGAAGACTTAAAAAGCATTAAAGGCCCCAAACTTTTACATGTTGTCACGGTTAAGGGTAAAGGTTTTGCTCCCGCAGAAAGAGAGCAAACCAAGTGGCATGCCCAAAGCTCACCGTTTGATAAAATAACAGGAAAGTCTCTCGCAGCCCCAACAATTAAAAGTAAAGCACCAAAATACCAAGATGTGTTTGGCGAAGCTTTAGTTCAACTAGCTAAAAAAAATAAACAAATTGTGAGCATGACACCAGCTATGCCAAGTGGGTCGAGCTTATTACCTATGATGCAAGCTTTTCCAGATCGTGCATTTGATGTTGGAATAGCGGAACAACATGCTGTTACATTTGCGGCAGGCCTGGCAACACAGGGTAAAAAAGCTTTCTGTGCTATTTATTCAACCTTTTTACAACGTGGCTTTGATCAATTGGTGCATGATGTGGCCATCCAACAACTTCCGGTTGTTTTTTGTATTGATCGCGCAGGTGTAGTAGGAGCTGACGGGCCAACACATCACGGAGCGTACGACATAAGTTATTTGCGGTCGATACCAAATTTGATCATATCATCGCCATTGAATGAACAAGATCTTAGAGACATGATGTTTACCGCGTCGGAATACAATGAAGCCGCTTGGGCTATACGCTATCCACGAGGTACTTCAACTGGAATGACTCTTAGAGATAATTTTGAGAAAATAGCCATTGGAAAAGGGAAAAAAATAAGGGATGGTGAAGCCATTGCAATAGCAACATTTGGGCCCATAGGTAAATATGCCATTGAAGTTTGCAAGGTATATGCTGCTAAAGGAATTCAAGTGGCCCATTATGATATGCGGTATGCAAAACCCCTAGATACTCAATTACTCAATGATATAGCCTTAAAATTTGACCATTTGATTACTTTGGAGGACGCCGCAGTGCTTGGCGGATTTGGAAGCGCAGTTGCAGAATATTATGCTACATTAGACATAAATTTATTAGCGGAGACACTATCCAGTGAAAAAGAAATCCATCCACCTAGACTCCACATGATGGGTTTACCGGATCGAATTATCGAACATGGGACCCAGCGAGAATTACATGACGAGGTTGGTATTGGCCCAGATGGCTTAAAGAAAAAAATAGCATCTATTCTTGCGCAAAAAAAAATTTCGGAATTCAGTAGCTGATAATCAGCTTTTGTATGAATTTAGGATTACATGATTTTGATTTCGATTTACCGGACCGGTTGATTGCGCAATATCCCGCGCATCCTAGAGATCATGCTAAATTATTGGTTTATGATCGAGTAACAAAGACTATTCAAGATTACTTTTTTTACGAGCTAGATAACTTGTTAAACCCGGATACCACTTTGGTGTTAAATAATTCTAGGGTCGAAAAATGCCGATTGCTTTTTGAAGAGGGTAAAATGGAGGTTTTTGTTTTGGATACCATAGAGCCATATTGCGTTCAAGCATTGGTTAGGCCTGGAAAAAAGTTTAAAGTGGGAAAAATTGTATCCTTAGCACCGGGCCTAGAAGCGCAAGTACTCTCTATATCTGAAGACGGTTTACGGACATTAAGGCTTTCTCACAAATTTGATGACGCTATTTTTGACTCTTTCAAATACACCCCTTTACCTCCATATATTGTACAAAATGAAGCATTATCAGAGAAGTACCAAACTATATATGCTAAATATGAGGGTAGCAAGGCGGCGCCAACCGCAGGAATGCATTTCACTTCAGAATTGATGCAACGAATAGCTAAAAAGGGTGTTTCTATTGAAGAACTCACATTGCATGTCGGTATGGGTACTTTTGCGCCTGTTAAGACGGAGCGCATCCAAGAGCATATCATGCACGAAGAAGATTATTTTTTAACTGAACAGGTTGCTAGCCGATTAGCTAAATCACAGCATATTACTGCTGTTGGCACTACAAGTGTGCGGGTTTTGGAATCGATAGTTGCAATGAATTCAGTTAATGGTTCTCACGCTCTAAGAAAGTTCAATATGGGAAGTGGCAGTACAGGTATTTTTATTACTCCAGGGTACCGTTACCAAGCAGTTGACGCACTCATTACCAATTTTCATCTGCCCAAAAGCACTCTTTTAATGTTGGTAGCTGCCTTCGTTGGTTTGGAAGAAATGCATCGTATATATGCTCATGCTATAGCTTCGGAGTATAGGTTTTATTCATTTGGCGACGCGATGTTATTGCGATAGGCCTACAGAGATAGGCCTATCTTGAGTTTTAAAAGGGTCTATGATTATGCTAAGCTGAATTTTTTCCGATAAAAAGTTAAGAAAGAGCGAAGAAACCCCATCGAAAATTGTTATCTTTAGGTCTGACTATATACAACCAAATATAAAAATGTAGTAAGCCACATGGTTTTACGAATTAACTGACTATCAGAATTACATACATGTCAAACGTAGTTACGATTAAGAGGGGCGTCAATATTGATCTCTTGGGGGAGACCAACCCTGAACTAAACATTCCCCATATTATCTCTACGGCAGCTCTTAAACCTTCTGATTTTAATGGTGTTCGGTTTAAATTGTCTGTCAAGGAAGGAGACGAGGTAAAAGCAGGTACTCCGTTATTATTCAATAAGGATTTGGAGGTAATGAAATTTTGCTCGCCAGTAAGTGGTGAAGTTGTTGCTATTGTTCGGGGCGCCCAACGAAGAATTTTGGAAGTCCGAGTTTTAGCGGATAAAAAAACCAAGTATAAAAATTTTGGTGCAGTAGATCCTCACGGAATAGAACGTGAAGCGATCATTGAAAAAATGCTTCAAAGTGGCGTTTGGCCCATGCTTAAGCAACGACCATACAATGTTGTAGCAAATCCAGAAATAACCCCTAAGGCTATCTTTATCTCAGGTTTTGACACAGCGCCATTGGCGCCCGATATCGGTATAATCCTAGAAGGACAAGAAAAGGAATTTCAAGCCGGAGTTGATGCTCTTGCAAAATTGACAGATGGCCCGGTGCACTTAGGGCTTAGTGAATCTAAGCCAACGGGCAGAACTTTATCTGCGGTTAGAGGCGTAAAAGTGACCAAGTACAAAGGCCCGCACCCTGCTGGTTTAGTGGGTGTACAGATTCATTATTTAGACCCAATCAATAAAGGTGAACAAGTCTGGACAATTTCACCTGAGCATGTGATTATTTTAGGGCGGCTTTTTTTGACGGGAAACTATGATGCTCGAACGGTTGTGGCTCTATCAGGAAAAGAGATTAAAGAGCGAAGCTATGCCCAAACTATAGTTGGGGCGTCTGTAAAAGAACTTTTAGATAATAATCTATCTGATGATATACCAGTTAGAATTATTTCAGGTAATGTGCTAACGGGGACGAAAATAGAAGCAGATGGGTATATGGGATTTTTTGAGCGTCAAATAACAGCTATTCGAGAAGGCGTTGAGCCGGAGTTATTTGGTTGGCTTATTCCTAAACCTAATAAATTTAGTATTTCAAGAGCCTTACCTTCTTGGTTTATGAGACAGGTGGGTAAAGTGAAGTACGACTTAGATACAAACAACCATGGAGAGCACCGGGCTTTTGTTGTTAGTGGAGAATATGAGAAGGTATTTCCATTTGACATATTTCCAGTTCAGCTACTTAAGGCTATATTAAATGAAGATATAGACGCTATGGAGAAACTAGGGTTATATGAAGTGGTCGAAGAAGATTTTGCTCTGTGCGAAGTGGTTTGTACATCTAAAATCAATGTTCAAAATATCGTGCGTGATGGACTAAATCTATTGCGATCCGAAGTAGGCTAACCTAGCGCTAGATTAATTCAAACAATAAACTATTCAATTTCCAATGAAAGCTTTACACCAATTCATTGACAATAATGTCCACCCATTGTTTAAAGAGGGAAAGAAATTAGAGAAGTACTGGCCGGTTTATGATGGCTTTTACACCTTTTTATTTACACCGGGCCATACCACTGATGGAAAGGCTCATATACGGGATGGGGTAGATTTAAAACGAACCATGAATACAGTGATTACCGCATTAATTCCTGCTCTTCTGTTTGGGATGTGGAATGTCGGATATCATCATTTTAACGCAATAGGAGTAGACGCGACATTTTTTGAGCAGTTTTTATTTGGTGCCATTAAGGTTATCCCGATGGTGGTAGTTTCTTATGCTGTAGGACTTGGAATTGAGTTTCTGTTTTGTGTTGTTAAAAGCCACCAGATAGAAGAAGGATATTTGGTTAGTGGAATGTTAATCCCCCTGATTATGCCCGTTGATTTGCCTCTTTGGATGTTGGCCTTGTCAGTTGCATTTGCTGTTATTATCGGTAAAGAAGTATTTGGTGGTACGGGAATGAACATATTTAATCCTGCCTTACTTGCCAGAGCGTTCGCCTTTTTTGCTTATCCAACTTACATGTCAGGTGATAAGGTTTGGATCAATACAACAGGAACGGAAGGAATGATAGCAGTGGATGGTTTTTCTGGAGCAACGGCGCTCGGTGAATATGCAACTACAGGTATTTCTCAGTATAGTGCACTAGACGCCTTTATTGGTATAATTCCTGGGTCTGTTGGTGAAACATCAGTGATAGCAATTATGTTAGGTGCTGGACTTTTACTATTTACAGGTATTGCAAGCTGGAGAATTATGTTAAGTGCAGTCGTAGGTGGAGTTGTAATGGGACTTATCTTTAATGCTGTTGCTCCATTTGCACTAAGCGCAGAACAACAAGCTTTTATGGCCGTGCCTTTTTGGCAGCAATTAGTAATGGGGGGATTTGCTTTTGGCGTAGTATATATGGCAACAGATCCAGTTTCTGGCTCACAGACTAACACGGGAAAATATGTCTACGGCTTTTTAATTGGTTTTCTATCGATTATGATTCGTGTCTTTAATCCGGCATATCCTGAAGGGGTAATGCTAGCAATATTATTTATGAATACGATGGCTCCTTTGGTGGATCATTACGTTATCCAGGCTAATATTAAGAAACGAGAACAAAGACTAGCCCTTAAAACAGTATCGGTATAGTTATGGATGTAAATAAAAACTCATATACTTTTTTATTCGCTACGGCCATGGTAGTAGTAGTAGCCGCCTCGTTGTCTTTTGCTGCAACTAATTTAAAACCATTTCAGGATACCAATGTAGAACAAGAAAAAATGCAAAGTATTTTGAATTCTATTCAAATCTCCGTTGAACGATCACAAGCGCCAGGAGCCTATCAAACATATATTAAAGAAGCGTTTGTTTTACAGAGGGGTGAGGCTATTGAAGGACAAGATGCTTTTGCTATAGATCTAGCAAAAGAAATTAGAAAGCCAGATCAGGAGCGTTTATCACCACTATATATAGCTGAGAAAGAGGGCGAGACCTATTATATCATACCCTTACAGGGTAACGGGCTTTGGGGTCCTATATGGGGATATGTTTCTCTTAAAGAAGATATAAACACAGTCTATGGAGCTACATTTGATCATAAGGCTGAAACACCGGGACTTGGTGCTGAAATTAATACGCCCGTTTTTGAAGACCAATTTAAGGGCAAGCAAATGCTTGATTCCAACCTTTCATTTATAGGTATTGACGTGCGGAAAGGCGATGCTTCATCAGAATATGAGGTAGACGGTATATCCGGAGGCACCATAACTAGTGATGGTGTAGAAGCTATGATATTAGACTGTGTTAAAGCATATGTTCCCTTTCTCAAAACGCACAGCGGTGCTACTGCAACAGCTTCACTTATAACAGAATAGTGTTAGTGCTAACAATTTTTAAAACAACTAAATAATCTAATCTAAACAGCCAAATTTTAATTAATCACTCATGGCCGACGTATTAGAAAAAGAAGAGAAAGCAAAAGAATTGCTGATTGATAAGCAACCTAAAGAGCCTCTTCTCAGCAAAAAAAATAGAAAATTATTAAATGATCCCTTGAACGACAATAATCCAATTACCGTACAGGTATTGGGTATTTGTTCGGCTCTAGCTATAACAGTCAAGTTATACCCCGCATTGGTTATGTCAATTTCGGTGTTGTTTGTAATGGCAGCGGGGAATGTGATTGTATCATTAATGCGAAACTTTATTCCAAACAGAATTCGAATCATCGTGCAGCTTGTAGTTGTGGCTTCATTAGTGGCATTGGTTGATCAAGTATTAAAAGCATTTGTGTATGATGTCTCAAAAGAATTGTCAGTATTTGTGGGACTTATTATAACTAACTGTATTATCATGGGCCGACTAGAGGCTTTTGCATTAGGTAATACAGTTTGGAAATCTTTTTTAGATGGAATTGGAAATGCCTTTGGGTATGCTTGGATTTTGTTAGCGGTTGCATTTTTCCGAGAATTATTAGGCTCAGGTACACTGTTCGGTTTTCAGGTTATACCAAATGCATGGTATTTAGCTAATGGTGGATTTTATAGCAATAACGGATTTATGCTTCTTCCGCCTATGGCCCTTATAACGGTAGGGATCATTATATGGGTACAACGTGCGCGCAACACTAAATTGATCGAGGAGTAATTATTATGCAGGAGCTCGTTAATTTATTTGTCAAAGCAATATTTGTTGACAATATGATTTTTGCCTATTTCTTGGGTATGTGCTCGTATTTAGCGGTATCGAAAAAAGTATCAACGGCAGTTGGTTTAGGAATAGCCGTAATATTTGTTCTAACGATTACAGTACCGGTGAATTTCTTATTAGAAAACTACATACTACGAGAAGGTGCTTTATCATGGTTAAGTCCTGCCTTCGCAGAGGTAGACCTTAGTTTCTTGTCATTCATCTTATTTATTGCAGTTATTGCATCAATGGTTCAGTTAGTAGAGATGACGGTGGAGAAATTTTCACCAAGCTTATACAATGCGCTCGGTATATTTTTACCTCTAATTGCGGTTAATTGCGCTATCCTTGGTGGATCACTTTTTATGCAAGAAAGAAATTTTATTGGAATAACAGAGGCTACTGTTTTTGGATTCGGTAGTGGTATTGGTTGGTTTTTAGCTATTGTTGCTATTGCTGCCATTCGAGAAAAAATCCAATATTCAAATGTGCCCGCCCCTTTAAAAGGTTTAGGGATCACATTTATTGTGACCGGACTTATGGGGATTGCATTTATGTCCTTCATGGGTATCAAGTTATAACACAAAACATATTAATACGATAGTATCATGGCATTAGCAGCAACCACTTTAGTTGTATTTACCAGCGTTATAGTTTTCTTTGTTGTAATACTGCTTCTGGTTTCAATTTTACTAGGGGCAAAATCTGTATTAACACCATCAGGCCCTGTTAAAATCACTATTAATGGAGAAAAAGAAATCGAGGTAGCTTCTGGCAGCACTTTGTTAAGTACATTAGGTGACAACAAAATCTTCTTACCGTCTGCTTGCGGTGGCGGTGGTACTTGTGTTCAGTGTAAGTGTCAAGTGCTTGAGGGTGGTGGAGAGATTTTACCTACAGAGACACCACATTTTACTCGCGCCGAACAAGCCGAAAATTGGCGCTTAGGTTGTCAAGTAAAGGTTAAAGAGGATATGGATATTCAGATTCCTGAGGAAGTCTTTGGCATTAAGAAATGGGAGGCAAAAGTGGTTTCAAATTACAATGTGGCTTCTTTTATCAAAGAGTTTATTGTAGAGATTCCTGAGGATATGGATTACAAGGCAGGCGGTTACATCCAAATTGAAATACCACCATGTGAAGTAGACTATAGAAATATAGACATTACAGCACATCCCGAAGAACATGATAGCCCAGATAAATTTCAGTTAGAGTGGGATAAATTCGATCTTTGGGATCTTAAGATGAAGAATGAAGACACAGTTGAGCGAGCATACTCTATGGCAAGTTACCCAGCCGAAGGTCGAAAGGTAATGCTGAATGTTCGTATTGCTACTCCACCATGGGATCGATCTAAGAATGGATGGATGGATGTAAATCCGGGTATTGCTTCATCGTATATCTTTGATAAAAAACCAGGGGAGACGGTAACTATTTCTGGTCCTTATGGAGAGTTCTTTATCAAAGAAGAGACAGAATCTGAAATGCTTTATGTGGGCGGAGGAGCAGGAATGGCCCCTATGCGTTCTCACTTGTATCATCTTTTTAAAACCCTAGAAACAGGGCGTAAGGTTTCTTATTGGTATGGTGGACGCTCAAGAAGAGAGTTATTCTACTTGGATCATTTTAAACAATTAGAAGATAAGTTTGATAATTTTAAATTCTACATCGTGTTGTCAGAACCATTAGAAGAAGATAATTGGGTTGAAAAGAAAGACATTGATGATGAGAAAGGTGATGGCTTCCTCGGGTTTGTACATCAGGCTGTAATAGATCAGTATTTATCAAAGCACCCAGAACCTGAGGAAATAGAATTTTATTTTTGTGGCCCACCACTAATGAACCAAGCTGTTCAAAAGATGTGTGACGATTGGGGTGTGCCCGAGGAAAACGTGGCCTTTGATGACTTTGGCGGATAATATCAGCGCACATGTATAGATTAATGCGAATGAACGCAGTAAATAGAAACGGCCCTGGTCGTTTCTATTTACTTTTAGGGCTATTTAGTTACTTACTGGTTACCATCACTTGTAGCCCTGCTTTGGATTATAAAACTTTAAAAGGGCAAGCCCAGGGAACGACTTATACTATCCAGTTTGAAGCACCTAAAACCGTCGATGTAACACAATTACACACGGAGGTAGTTAAGCTATTAACCAGCATTGATGAATCCATGAGCACGTATGTCCCAGGCTCCATTATCTCTGGGTTGAACAGGTCCGACGGAGATTGGTTTCAGGTAGATGATTTATTCATGAAGGTGTTGTTATCAGCAATTGATGTGGCGCAAGAAACCGACGGAGCTTTTGATCCTACTATAGGGTCACTTGTTCATTTATGGGGATTCGGCTTCGATGAGATGCGAGGAGATATTAGTGAACAAAACATACAAGACGTCCTTGAAAGTACTGGTTTTGAACAAATTAATGTGGACTCTTTAAGGAATAGCGTAAGGATTCCTAAAGAATTTTCTATAGATTTTAATGCCATAGCTCAGGGCTATAGTGTAGATACACTAGCCTTATTGGTAGAATCAAAAGGCATTAAAGACTATTATGTCGAATTGGGTGGAGAAGTCCGAACTCATGGTTATAATGCTCAAGGAGAGTATTGGAAAATAGGTATTGATAGTCCTAATGACTCATCTATTGCGGGTAGAATATTGCAAGTAATTATTTCTATGAAAAATAAGTCGTTAGCTACATCAGGAAACTATCGAAAATATTGGGTGGATGAACAGACCGGCATCAAATACGCCCATACTATTAATCCAAAAACAGGTCGTCCCGCGATGAATCAATTATTGAGCGCTAGTATACTACACGCTGAGGCGACTATGGCAGACGCCTACGCTACAGCATGTATGGTTTGGGGGCATCTACGATGCATTGAGTTTTTGGAAAGCAATGCTGAATACTCAGGAATCCTCATCTATACTGATGATGAAGAGAATTGGCTTACTTATTACAGTCCTGAGCTGAATATTTCGATGGTTCAGACAAAATAGATGCAAAAAATTATCATTTAACACTTTGAATCTTTTCTAAACAAAAGGGCTAAATTCAGACTCTTCTTTTTTTCGGTTAGAAGGCGTTTGGTCTTCACCTTTACACTTTTGGTCAGGTAATGCCCCACATAAACTACAAACTTCTCCTTCTTCATTTAGAAAAGGACTATTACTTGCACAGGTACCTGAAAAGTTACCATCTTTTTTTGCCCAAATTTTAATAGCTATACCGGCAAAACCAATACCTAGAAAGGTTATAGCTAGTAAAAGTGTGGCTAAAAATACATCCATTATTGTAATAGTTTAGGTTAGAAAAGTTCGCTTAAGATAACTATTAAAAAATCGCACTATTTTTGTTAAATGACAATATAAGTACGTTATAGATAATGAGTTTACTAAGCAAAATAGGTGCTTCTGAGCGTGTGTTTTCCTATATTTATTATTCATTAAAAGTGTCTGCGCCCGTAGCTCAACTGGATAGAGTACCAGGTTTCGGCCCTGGGG
>CETK01027543.1_pt1 | contig 31460 bp, 22 predicted proteins | sample 361431 | NCBI WGS metagenome assembly CETK01 (sample SAMEA2622452, study PRJEB7988) | marine metagenome | biome: marine biome (ENVO:00000447); feature: surface water layer (ENVO:00002042); material: "saline water (ENVO:00002010), including plankton (ENVO:xxxxxxxx)" | depth 5 m | reverse complement strand
GACATGTTTGAAATGAAGCTTTACTATGGACATTTATTTTGTCATGTCCTACATCAAAATTATGTTATAAAAAAAGGTGTTGATCAAAAAAAACTCAAAGAAAAACTTTTTAAAATTTATGATAACAGAGGAGCTGAATACCCATCAGAGCATAATGTAGGACATGAGTATAAGGCTAAAGATAGCCTTAGAAATTTTTATAAAACTCTTGACCCAACAAATACTTTCAATCCAGGTATAGGTTTTACTAGTAAATTAAAGAACTGGAAATAGAATTAAATAAAGTTGTTCGTTTTTAATACTAGTTAGAGATTTAAGCTCGTGAGAACTTTTATAATTTGAAGTTGCTTACACTTTAGTTTGTCCAACTGTTTGTTCATCTTTCGAAAAAAACACCTCTAATATAAACTTATTGGGGTTTGTTTTTAATTTTTTTGAACACCCTCAGGGTAAATCCTGTATACAGATCCGTCTCCAGCAAGTAATTGACGATTAAGTAAATAGTTTTTACCTAGAATTCGTTTAAGGCTTCTAAAGTCATGTTTTAACATTAATCAAGAACTGTTTATTTTAAGGTAATTTATTATTTACATTTACATTGTCAAATAGAATAAAACTTATTGACAATTAAAAGGCATTAAAATTAATAATTTAGCTTCACTATGAAAAAAATATTTTTCCTAATTACATATTTATTTTTTATTTGTTGCTCCACCAATAGCGGTGAATTTACCATCAATGGATCTATCGATATCAAAGATGGTGATATGGTTTACCGTGTTACCGCTGATTCCAACCAACAACCTGTAGTGGTTGATTCTATATCCGTTATCAATGGTGCTTTTCAAATGAGCGGTGTTGTTGAATCACCTGACGTAAATTTTTTCTCGGTTCAAAGTATTAGGGGAAATTTCCCTTTTATACTTGAGTCAGGTAAAATTAGAGTCTCCTTGTATAAAGATAGTTTGATGAGTTCTCAGGCTCTGGGAACAGTATCTAATGATGCATTAATGAAATATAAAAATGACACAAAGGTTTTTGTAAACTCCATGAATGATATTGGAAGAGATTTACAGCAAGCCAACACAGCCGGGGATAATTTATTGGTAAGCGATCTTCAGGAGCAATACAAAGATGTTCAAAATCAAGTTAGAGATTTTGAAATTGCATTCATTAAAGATAACCCTGATTCCTATGTCTCGGTTCTGATTCTTGAGCGATTTGTAATGACGAAACAAATGACCAATAAAGAGGTAAAACCAATTTTTGAAAATTTAACTCCAAGGATACAAAAAAGTAAAACGGGTGAGAAATTAAATAAAATTATCAATCCTGCTCAAGCTCCTGCTGAGGTAGGTCAGATAGCTCCTGACTTTGAGGGTCCAAGTCCTACAGGTGAATTGGTGAAATTGGCAGATAATTTGGGTAAAATAACTATTGTAGATTTTTGGGCTTCTTGGTGCCGTCCTTGTCGTGTTGAAAATCCAAACTTAGTGAGAACTTATAATAAACTCAAAGCTGAGGGCCTAAGCGTTGTTGGAGTTTCCCTTGATAAAAGCAAAGACAATTGGATTAAGGCTATTGAGGATGACGGCTTAAAGTGGTCCCATGTTTCTCATTTACAGTATTGGAGCGAACCTATTGCTAAGGCTTACCAAGTAAGATCAATACCGGCTACTTTTATTTTGGATCAAAATGGTAAAATAGTTGCAAAAAACCTAAGAGGAAAAGCACTTGAAGAAAAAGTTGAAGAGTTACTTAAGAAGTAATCAGTTTTTCCATTTAAAAATAAATGCGGCTATAATTAGGGTTGAAGCTAGTATTAATAATGTAAATCTAGAATCTATTAATACGCTGGGGGCAAATGCTATAGTAGCAATCAACCCAGCTAAAGCACCTCCAAAATGAGCGGTATGACCAATGTTGTCTCCTTGTTTTCTCATTCCGTAAATAGTGTAAATAAGATATATGCTTGCCATGATATAGCCTGGCAGTGGTATGGGAAAAAAGATTAATAACATTTTCATATCAGGATACAACAAAACAGCACTGTAAACGATTCCTGACACAGCTCCACTTGCTCCCACTGCTGTATATTCATTTTGCTGATTGTGATAAAGAAACGAGAGGTAATTTCCTATATAAAGACTGCTAAGATACAAAGCTAAAAATTTCATTTCACCTAAACTATAAACTACATATCCTGCAAAGAAATACAATGACAACATATTGATAAACAAATGATTAAAGTCTACATGAAGAAAACCAGAGCTCCACATGCGTATTTGTTCCCCGGCCTTGATTTTTCCCATTTGAAATTGATACTTTTTAAAAAAACTTTGATTTTTAAAACCTATGAATGAAAGTAAAACATTGGAAACTATAATTGCGGTTACAATAGATGGAAGTGTAGACATGCAAAGATTTTACAGTAACAAATATACTATCTTTGTGAAAAAATAGACTTGCAAAGAGCAGTATACCTTATTGCATATCCCTTTATCTATCTGATAGCTTCCATTCCTTTCAATGTCCTTTATGTTTTTTCTGATTTTTTACGACTGATAATATATAACCTTCTGGGATATCGAAAAAAAATAGTCCGATCCAATCTCAGAAAAGCTTTTCCAAACAAAAGCGAAGATGATCTTAAGTGGATTGAAAAAAGATTTTATAAACATTTTTGTGATATTACTTTGGAAGCGTTTAAGTCTTACACAATAAGTTCTGAAGAAATGCAAAAACGAATGGTTTTTAAAAACCTTGATGTTTTGATTCAATTTGAGAGGGAAAACAGAAGTGTAATTATCATGTGTGGTCACTATGCGAGTTGGGAATGGATGTTGTCCATAGGCTATCACACAGTTTCTCAAGGTTATGGTATTTACACACCAATAATGAATAAATACCTCAATAAGTTGATCATTAAAATCAGAAAAAAGCACCGAGGTAATTTAATCTCTCGTTATTCTGCAATTCAACAAATCAAAAATTTACACGATGAGGGTAATATAGCAGTCTATGGTTTTGTGAGTGATCAATCACCACGTCCAAAGCCTAAATCTTATTGGAGACCTTTTTTAGGTGTTAAGGTTCCTGTTTTTGTTGGGGCGGAGATGGTAGCCCGTGAGTTGGATTTTGGGGTGGTATACGCTAAAATCAATCGTGTTAAAAGGGGGTATTACGAAGCCAGTTTTGAGTTAATCAGTGATCAACCAAAGAAAACCAAGTTAAATCGAATCACAGATACCTTCACCGAATGGTTAGAGCAAGATGTTTATTCTGATCCAACGCAGTATTTGTGGACCCATAAGCGTTTCAAACACGCAGATAAAGCCCCGAAGGATTAAATCATTTCTTCAATCTCTTTCAAGAACCGTTGCGCCAATTCATTAGCCTCTTTTTCGCTTTTTGCTTCAGTATAAACCCTTATAATAGGTTCAGTATTGGATTTTCTGAGGTGTACCCATGACGATTCAAAGGACAGCTTAACTCCATCAATAGTATTAGGATTTTTTTCAAAATATTTTAGTTCAAACTTTTTGAGAATTGAATCCGCATCCATTCCTTTTGAAAAGGAGATTTTAGCTTTGCACATTACATAATCTGGATAAGAAGCCCTTAGAACGGATACTTTTTGATTTTTTTCTGCCAAAAGGCTTAAAAATAAAGCAATTCCAACCAAAGCATCACGCCCATAATGCAAATCAGGATAGATAACGCCTCCATTGCCCTCCCCTCCAATTACAGCTTCGACTTCTTTCATTTTTTCAACCACATTCACTTCACCGACCGCACTGGCATGATAATTACCATCTCTTTGAATTGTTATATCAGACAGTGCAAGGGTCGATGAAAGATTGGATACCGTATTTCCGGGTGTTTTTGATAAAATATAGTCAGAACAAGCAACCAATGTATATTCTTCTCCGAAAACCTCTCCATTTTCATCGACAAAGGCTAGTCTATCAACATCAGGATCAACAACGATACCAAGATCGGCTTTTTCCTCTACTACTTTCTCAGACAGCACTGTTAAATTTTCCTTCAAGGGTTCAGGGTTGTGAGGAAAATCACCTGTAGGATCACAATAAATCTGAACAGTGGTTACACCCAGGGCTTCCATAAGTATTGGGACGGCAATACCTCCAGAAGAGTTTACTGCATCTAACACTACCTTAAATTTTTTTTGCTTTATGCTTCCTGAATTGACTAAGGGAAGGGCTAAAACTCTTTGAACGTGTTCTTCTATTGCTCCTAATACTTGGGTTACTTTTCCTAAATGATCGATAGTTGCATATTCGAACTCCTGTTTTTGTGCAATTTCAAGTATTTTTTTTCCAGATGCAGCATTCAAAAACTCACCTCTTTGATTAAATAGTTTTAGCGCATTCCATTGCTTGGGATTGTGACTTGCGGTAATAATGATCCCACCATGAGCTTTATGTTGTGTAACCGCCATTTCAACCGTGGGCGTGGTGGATAGGCCCACATCCAGTACCTCTATACCATACCCTACTAAAGTCTGGTTGACCAAACCTTGCACCATACTACCGGAGATCCTGGCATCTCTCCCCACCACTACCTTGTACTCTTTTTCCTTGAGGTTTTTCTTTAACCAACAGGCATAAGCAGAAGTAAATAATACAGTATCAAGTGGAGTGAGGTTATCAGAAGTTTTACCTCCGATGGTTCCTCTAATTCCTGAGATGGATTTGATTAAAGTCATATACAAAGATAACGAATGCTCTATTTTAGATAATTCATTTTTTTCTTATTCCATATTAGAGTTGATAATTACACTGGTATAATTATATTAGTTTTGAATTTAATATTTAAGAAAACAATCATATGAATTACCTCGCACATGTTTATTTATCTGGTTCTGACGAATCTCTATGCATTGGTAATTTTATTGGAGATCATGTGAAAGGAAAAGCTTATTTAGATTATCCAGAGACTATACAAAATGGGATTTTATTGCATCGTAAGATTGATTATTTTACCGATCGACACCTTTTGTTTAAAAAAAATGTCACTCTATTATTTCCTCAATTTCGTCACTACAGCAGGGTCATTGTTGATATGTTTTTCGATCATTTTTTAGCGAATCAATGGAATAATTATCATCCTGAGCCACTTGAACAGTTTAGTAAACATTTTTATGTTATGTTGGAAAAGTATTCATGTATTTTACCTGATAAAACAAAAAAGATTTTACCAATCATATCAAAATATAATTGGTTTTTAGCTTACGGGACGTTTGATGGCATGGAAAAAATTCTTTCTCAAATATCACTTCGTACAAAATTCTCATCAAATTTATCATCGGCATTGGTGGCGCTAGAAAAAAATTATCCAAAGATCGCCATAGATTTTAAAATATTTTTTAGTGAATTAGAGGATTTTGTTGAGAAGGAAAAGGAAAAACTTACTTGATCTACTCTCCTAAATTTTACTTTTATCATGAAAAGTTATGATAGTTTGTAGTCGTAAATTCCCCCTTTAAATTACTATTTTTGTAAGATTGAATATGAAAGAAAGCTTAAGTTGTATTGATATTCAAGGGGCTAGGGTTCACAACCTTAAGAATGTAAGCCTTAAAATACCTAGGGATAAATTAGTAGTTATTACGGGGCTTTCCGGTAGTGGAAAATCTTCATTGGCCTTTGACACCATCTATGCAGAGGGACAACGCCGATATATTGAAACTTTTTCAGCCTACGTAAGGCAATTTTTGGGGAACTTGGAAAGGCCTGATGTCGATAAAATAGATGGGCTTTCTCCGGTAATTGCGATAGAACAAAAAACCACCTCTAAAAGTCCTCGCTCTACCGTAGGAACCATTACTGAACTTTATGATTATGTCAGACTTCTTTTTGCACGTGTTGGAACAGCATTCAGCTATGTGACACAAGAAAAAATGGTTAATTACAGTGATGACCAGATTATCCAACTTATACTTGAGGAATATATAGATAAAAAGGTTATTATCTTATCTCCCATGATAAAAGCTCGAAAAGGGCATTATAGAGAGTTGTTTGATTCCCTTTCCAGACAAGGTTTTCTCAGGGTAAGGGTGGATGGTGAAATATTAGATTTGACCCCTGGTATGAGAGTTGATAGATATAAAACCCACGACATTGAGTTGATCATTGACAGGATCAGGATAAAACAAGATGAAAATTATCTCAAAAGACTAATAGAATCCCTCAAAACAGCCATGAATTATGGAGAAGAATCAATAATGTTGATTGATGAAGAAACAGAAAAATCACGTTTTTTCAGCAGAAAATTAATGTGTCCGACTTCTGGTGTTTCCTATGCACTTCCTGAACCAAATTCTTTTTCTTTTAATTCACCAAAAGGGATGTGTCTGGATTGTAAAGGTTTGGGTAATCAGTTTGAAGTAAGCATAGATAAAATCATTCCAGACGATAGTATTTCTATAGAAAAGGGGGGAATATCTCCATTGGGAGAGAAGAAGAGTAATTGGGGGTTCAGACAAATGGAGGTGATAGCCAAACGTTATAACTTTTCGCTCTCAGACCCTATAAAGAACATACCAAAGGAAGCATTAGAGGTTATCCTTAAAGGGGGAAACGAAAAGTTTACCGTGGCCTCAAAAACATTGGGCATAACAAGAGATTACAAAATAGATTATGAGGGTATTGAAAATTTTATAAAATACCAATTTGATAACACAGATTCTTCTGGGATCAAACGTTGGGCAAATGGTTTTATGGATGAAAAAAAATGCAGTTCATGTCGTGGTGCACGTTTAAATAAAGAATCTCTAAATTTTAAAATTAATGGTCTAAATATTGAAGATGTCAGTGCTTTAGATTTGGGAGACCTTTTTCAGTGGTTTGAAGATTTGCAAAAAGAATTATCCAACAACCAGCTAAAAATAGCTGGGGAGATCATTAAAGAAATCAAAACGAGATTAAAATTCTTGTTGGATGTAGGTCTAAATTATCTTTCTCTGAATCGGTCGTCAAAATCCCTTTCAGGAGGTGAAGCCCAACGTATAAGACTGGCCACCCAAATTGGATCGCAACTGGTAGGTGTACTTTATATATTGGATGAACCCAGTATTGGTTTGCATCAAAGAGATAATGAAAAACTAATTAATTCCCTAGAATCATTGAGGGACATTGGTAACTCAGTGATTGTTGTTGAGCATGACAAAGAGATGATCCTGCGAGCCGATCACATTATTGATATAGGTCCAATGGCCGGTAAAAATGGAGGTGAAATAATCTCTGAGGGAAGCCCCAAAATGTTAAAAAAACATAAAACCCTCACAGCACAGTACTTGAATCATCAAAAGCAAATACAAATACCAAAAAATAGAAGACAAGGAAATGGAAAACGTATTGTTTTGTCTGGATGCACCGGTAACAATCTTAAAAATATAGAAATCCAAATCCCTCTAGGAATCATGATCGGTGTAACAGGTGTATCAGGTAGTGGAAAATCGACTCTGATCAATGAAACCCTATACCCTATTCTCAATGCACATATTTACAATGGTGTCAAACCTCCTCTGCCATTTAAGAAAATTGACGGATTAAAGTATTTGGATAAAGTAGTTGATGTAAATCAGTCTCCCATTGGTAGAACCCCAAGAAGTAATCCGGCTACTTATTGTGGAGTTTTTAGTGAAATCAGAAATTTATTCACACTCACTCCCGAGGCACAAATAAGGGGCTATAAACCAGGAAGATTCAGTTTTAACGTCAAAGGGGGAAGATGTGAAACGTGTCAAGGCGGTGGTATGAAAGTAATTGAAATGAACTTTTTGCCTGATGTCCATGTAGAATGTGAAACTTGTAATGGCAAACGTTTTAATCGAGAGACTCTAGAAATAAGATTTAAAGGAAAATCAATTGCAGATGTTTTGGAAATGTCGGTTAACCAAGCCTGTAGTTTTTTTGAAAGTCACCCCAAAATTTATCAAAAATTAAAAACCGTTCAAGATGTTGGATTGGGATATATTACCTTAGGTCAATCTTCAACTACACTGTCTGGTGGCGAGGCGCAACGAATAAAATTGGCTACTGAGTTATCAAAAAAAGATACAGGACAAACTCTATATATATTGGATGAACCCACTACAGGACTTCATTTCGAGGATGTAAGAGTTTTAATGGAGGTTTTGGATAGACTAGTTAAAAGAGGAAATACCGTATTGATTATTGAACACAATATGGATGTGATCAAACTTGTAGATCACCTGATCGATATTGGTCCTGAAGGTGGAAAAAATGGAGGTAAATTAGTTGGGCAAGGGACTCCAGAGGAGATTGTAAAAGTCAAAAAAAGCCATACTGGCAAGTATTTAGCAAAAGAGCTTGAAACGCATTAAGATGAATCTATTCAAGAACATTTTACAAGCAGATATATTTTAAAACTAACTTCTAATCTTGATCTCATAAGAAATTTAACAACTTTTACCTTATTTACACTATTGGTGGGTGATTTGATTTTTGGTCAAAATCATATTTCTTACGATATAGATGCTTCAATTGATGCTTCAGGAAAAAAAATTCAAATCAGTCAAAAGATCATTTTTGAGAGTATATCTCCAATGAGTGTAGATACAATATACCTCACTGATTGGTCCAATGCTTACTCAAGTGTAAAATCCCCAATGGCTGAAAGGTTTGTTGAAGAATATGATCGAAGTTTCTATTTGTCAAATAAATCTAGATTGGGTTTTACTGTTATCAACTCTATCACTGTTGATGGTTTAAAAACAAACTGGAGTAGGCTAGAAAACCAACCAGACATTATTAGGGTAGTATTCAACTCGAGTGTTGGTGGAAATAATACAACAACCCTATCCTTGGATTATCAGGTGGCTCTTCCGGATTCTAAATTTACGGGATACGGTTATGATTCAAAAGGTGATGTTATGCTGAGATACTGGTACATAGCTTTAAGTCCATTTTACGATAACCAATGGAGAAATTACAGTCATCTTAATCTTAACGACTTCAGCATAAAGACTGGGTCCTACAATTTAAAGCTTACTGTCCCTGATGGGACAACTGTCCAAAGCAATCTTCAAAAAATGAAAGTTAATGATGGTATACATTACTTTTCAGGAAAACAGAATAGAGAACTAATACTCTACTTCACAAAAAACAACCCATTTGAAACTTTTAATGTTACAGATGATCGTGTCATAATTACTGATATTTTTAAAAAAAACGATAAAAATAGAACCAACTTGGATAAGGTTAAAAGAATTGATGCTTTTGTCACAGGTATTTTTAATTACAAAGGGGAAAAAAAGTATGTAGTTCCCGCATTGATCTACAACAAAAATCCCTTTTTTGGGCTAAATGATCTGCCAAAGTTTTTAGCTCCTTTCAATAATTCATTTTTAGATGAGATAAGCTTTTTGAAATCATATTTACATTTTTACTTATCAAACAACCTAGCTATTGATCTGAGAAAAGATCATTGGATTGTTGGTGGACTTCAAACCTACATAATGATCAAATATATTGAAACCTACTATCCCAAAGAAAAATACTTAGGACGAGTAGGTGGTTTTAAATTATTGAAAGCATATACGTTGGCAGAAATTGATTTTAATGAAAGTTTTTGGATGTATTATGAGTTTATGGAAAGAGCCAACCTGCATCAATCTGATTTTTTACCAAAAGACAAACTAATTAAATTTAATGAAAAGATTGGTTCTCCTTACCACGTAGGAATAGGACTCAGGTATATAGAACATTATATTGGAAAACAAATTATCGATAAAGTATTCAAACAATATCTTAATCAATCTGAAAAAAAATTGACCTTTCTAAGTTTGTTGAAAAAATACAGCCCTAAGGATATTGATTGGTTCGAGAAGTTTTACCTTAAAGAACGATTGCCTATAGACATTAGCATAAAAAATCTAAATAAAAATAAAGACAGTATTAGGGTTAGGTTGTCAAAGTATTATGATGACAAAATACCGTTTGAGCTCTCACAAGTAAAGAATGACTCTATAATTGACCAGGTTTGGATTGAAAACATGGGAACAAACCTCAGCTTTACTCTAAAAAATTTAAAACCTGATTATGTAGTTATCAATCCGAAAATAAGATTGCCGGAATCCAACAAAAGCAATAATTGGCGTTACACAAAAAATTTTTTAAATCTAAAGCCCATACAATTCAATTTTTTGAGAGATTATGAATCTCCAAAAAGAAATCAAATCTATTATAATCCCGTGGTCAACTACAATCTATATGATGGACTATCACTGGGTTCAAGATTTTATGATAAGGGGTTACTTACTCAAAAATTCACTTTTGAATTGATGCCCCAATATTCTTCAATTCAAAAAGATATGGTTGGAAAAGTCTTAATGTCATATTTGATTAACAATTTCAGTAAAAGTAATTATGCAACTTCTCTAAGTTTTTTTGGAAGTAGTTATCATTATTTGGAAGATTTGAGGTATCAAGTTATAACCCCGGGAATCAACTTTTATTTCAGGACTGATGATTTTAGATCAAACAAGCGTAACTCAATTGGTTTGTACTACTATAGTGTAAAAAGAGATGATCCCCCTGACTCATTTACAACACCGAATTATGAACTTTTTTACCTTAGACACCTTTTCTCAAATCGTGGAGCATTGAAGCATATTACCATTGAGACCGGTATACAGTATTCAAAGAAATTTACCAAATTCGAAATGACATTTGACTATAGAAGACTTTTATCCAATGGAAGTCAATTTACGGCTAGATTTTTCACAGGAAAATTTTTAAGTCATGGTCAACAAGAAACAAACTTTTTTGATTTTAACCTCAATCGACCGCAGGATTATTTATTTCGTTATAATTATTTTGGAAGATCAGAAAATGATGGTCTTTTTAGCCAACAAATTGTAATGGCCGAGGGTGGCTTTAAATCAATGGTTTTTCCTGTCACAGCAAATGATTATTTATTAACCTCAAATCTAACTCTAGGAGTATGGAAATGGATTGAACTATATGCAGATTTTGGAATACTCAAAAATCATGGAGTTAATTCACATTTCTTGTATGGTTCCGGAATTCGTTTCAATATCCTTCCCGATTATTTAGAAATCTTTTTTCCCCTCCATACTTCTAATGGATGGGAGTTTAATGAGATTCCATATGAAACTAAAATTCGCTTTATACTTACATTTAGTCCTAAACAATTATCAAATCTTTTTTCCAGAAGGTGGTTTTAAAAAGGCTTTATAAAAAGGCTAATCTTTTTTAGACAATCCACCTTTACAAAATTTTGTAAATTTGACATCCACAATGATGATTGATAGCCAAGAGAGCAATACAAAACTGACCTTTGAGGATTACAAAAAGCAGGTTCTCGAAGATTACAAAATTATTTATACTAGTCGACAAGCCAGTGTTCTTGGCCGAAGAGAGGTGCTTAGTGGCAAAGGAACTTTCGGTATTTTTGGTGATGGTAAAGAATTACCTCAAATTGTTCTCAATCGATTTTTTCAGCCAGGTGATTTTCGCTCAGGTTACTACAGAGACCAAACCATTATGTTCGCCCAAGGACATCTCAATCCTGAGCAACTTTTTGCAGCGATTTATGCCAATCCAGATATCGAAAAAGAACCTATGTCTGCCGGAAGGCAAATGGTGGGTCATTTTTCCAATATGCTGGTTGATGAAAATGGGAAATGGTTAGATCAGACCCAATCTAAAAACCACATTTCGGATGTTTCATCTATAGGGGCTCAAATGCCTCGCCTTATCGGTTTGGCACAAGCCTCTAAGATTTACAGGAATTTAAAAATAAAAAATGGGAAGAAGTTTTCCAACAATGGAAATGAAATTGCTTGGGGAACAATCGGAAATGCTGGTACCAGTGAGGGGTTGTTCTTTGAAGCAATCAATACAGCTGGAGTTTTACAGATTCCAATGATTATGAGTATTTGGGATGACGGTTATGGTATTTCTGTTGATAACAAAAAACAAACTACCAAAGAAAGTATATCTAAAGCTCTCGCGGGTTTTGCCCGAGAAAATGATGAGGGAATCGAGATTTTGACCGTTAAGGGCTGGGACTATTCATCACTTCTCAAAACATATGCATACGCTTCCAAAATAGCACGTGAAAATCACATCCCTATTATTATTCATGTAACCGAGCTTACTCAGCCACTTGGACATTCTACCTCGGGATCTCACGAGAGATACAAGTCTAAAGATAGACTCCAATGGGAAAAAAAATACGATTGTAACCTCAAGATGAGGGAATGGATTCTTTCCAATGGCATTTCAAATATTGAAGTCCTTGAGGAAATAGAGTCCCAGATCAAATCCAATGTCAAGCAGGCGAAAAAACTTGCATGGGAAGCTTATCAAAAACCGATTTTTAGTCTAAAAGATCGTTTAAATGAATTTTTAGAAGTATTTATGCCACTTTCTAATAACGATGTGGAACTTAAAATTCTTTATAAAAATTTAAATGAAAAAACTGAACTATTTTATCACGATGTCATAGCCACAGCAAGGAAAACACTCCCCATATTGGTTAAACACAGTATAAAAAATACAATGTCTTTCAAAAAGTGGTTGAAAGATATTAAAGACACTTTACAAGATAAATATTCTTCACACCTTTACAGTGAGGGGATCAATGGGACAGATCATGTTGAATTAATTGCTCCAAAATATGCACAAGATGCACCCATGGTGGATGGTAGGATTATTTTAAGAGATAATTTTGATCAATTACTTAAAAAAGAGGACCGCTTGATTATTTTTGGTGAGGATAGTGGAAAAATTGGTGGTGTCAATCAAGGTTTAGAGGGATTACAAAAGAAATTTGGTAACCTAAGGGTTGCCGATGCTGGAATAAGAGAGGCTACTATATTAGGGCAGGGTATTGGTATGGCTCTACGTGGTTTAAAGCCTATTGCTGAAATTCAGTACCTGGACTATATATTATATTGTATTCATATTATAAGTGACGATCTAGCTACATTGAGTTATAGGACTAAGGGTAGACAATTGGCTCCTTTGATAATCAGAACAAGAGGTCACCGGCTAGAAGGTATATGGCATTCAGGATCTCAAATGGCGGGTTTGATCCATTTGATGAGAGGTGTTCATCTTTTAGTTCCCAGAAATATGACCCAAGCAGCTGGATTTTACAACACCTTACTAAAAGCGAATCAACCTGCAGTTATAGTTGAATCACTAAACGGATATCGAATCAAAGAAAAACTTCCTTCAAATCTTGGACAGTATTGTTTGCCCATCGGTAAGATAGAGATACTCAAAGAGGGTACTGACATCACAATAGTTTCTTATGGATCTACTTTGAGAATTGTTCATGAAGTAGCTCTTAAACTCGAGGAATATGATATCATAGCAGAAGTAATTGACGTACAAACACTAATCCCTTTTGACAAAGAAAAAGAGATCAGACACAGCCTGGCAAAAACAAACCGCTTGTTGATTGTCGATGAGGACATGCCTGGTGGAGCATCTGCTTATATTCTGCAAAAATTATTGGAAGAACAAAACATTTACCCTCTTTTAGACAGTGAACCCAAGCTAATTGCAGCTAAAGAGCATCGTCCAGCATATGCTGAAGATGGAGACTATTTTTCCAAACCTTCTGCTGAGGATATATTTGAATGTATCTACGAAATAATGCATGAAAACGATCCCAAAAAATTTCCTTTATTTTAATCTTAAGCAGCAAAAACCTTTGCAAGTAATTCTTGAAGTATATGATATTGATTACCAGACCTTACACCTACTCCTTTACTTTTTAAATCAGCCTCTAATGTAAACTTTATTGCTTTGCTGGTTTGTTTAAGATTAAATTTTTTGGAAGCTTGCTCATAGTCCTTAATAAAATATGTGTTAACACCTAATAGAGAAGAGGCTTTTGACTTGTCCTCCAAACCATGAAACAAAAGAAGCCTTCTAAAAAAGTTATAAAAACCGGAAATAGTTAGTACTAATGGGTGGTTTTTGGGATTTTCAGCCATATATTTCACAATTTTTGTACAATGGTAAAAGTCTCGCATTCCAACTGCTTTATAAAGCTCAAAATTATTGAAATCCTTACTAAAACCCACATGCTGTTCTATCAGTTCTGGGGTAATTTGGGTGTTTTCATCTAGAACTATTTTTAACTTTTCTACCTCTTTTTCGATTTTACTTAAGTCATTTCCCAAAGCCTCCGATAAAATTTGTAGCGGCTTAGCTTCAATTTTAAACTTAGCTGCTTTCAAACTATTGGCAATCCATTTTTCAACTTGGTTATCATATAAAACTTTTGTTTCAAGCACTGCCCCTATCTTTTTCGCTACTTTATACAGTTTTTTTCTTTTGTCAAAAGGTTTGTATTTATAGCAAAAAACAATGATTGTTTTTTTTTGAGGTTGAGAAAGATATTCAGCAATAAGGTCAGTTGATTTGTCCAAGTGCTGGGCCTCTCTGACAACAACCAAATGATAAGTAGCCAAAAGCGGAAATCGTTTGGCTGTTTCAATAACCTCTCGGGTTTCAACTTCTTTACCGTAAAACAATGAATAATCAAAAGAGCGAGAGGCTTCGTCTGTCAGCTTTTCAGTTATTTTAGCCTCAAAACGGTCTATAAAATAGGGCTCTGTTCCTGACAATAAATAAAAGGGTTTGAATTCAGACCTTTCTATTGAGGACAATAACTGATTAAATTCCTGCATCCTGAAAAATTATATGCAATTTTGCTACATGGAAAAACTCAACTTTCCCAAATTCGATTTCTTGTTTAAAAGTAAGGAAAATAAAAGCTATATTTTCGACCCTGTAAGAAAAAAATGGTTGGCTTTAACTCCTGAAGAATGGGTGCGTCAACATTGTATCCAATTCTTGTTGAAGATCAAAAAAGTTCCTATTGGTTTTATTCAGGTTGAGAAAAAAATAAGTTTTAACAATTTAGTCAAAAGGTACGACTTGATAGTTTTCAAACCCGACCAATCCATTTATCTATTGATTGAATGTAAGTCCCCTTATGTAAAGTTGACCCAAAAAACATTCGATCAAATTGCACGTTATAATTTAGTGCTAAATAGTGACTATTTGATGCTGACAAATGGTTTTATTCACTTCTTTTGTAGAATGGATTATAAAAAAGGTCAATATCTTTTACTATTTGATTTACCACAATACAATTCCAAACAATGAGATCGATTGCCATTGCCATTTTAAATTGGAACGGAAAAAAATTATTGAAACGTTTTCTTAAAAAAACAGTAGACAATAGCCCCGAAGCAACATTATATCTTATTGACAATGCTTCCACAGATGATTCTGTGGCTTATACAAAAAAAAACCACCCAACTGTTAAAATCATTTTATTGGATGACAATTATGGATATGCAGGTGGATACAACAAAGGACTAGTCTTCGTTGAAGAGGACATCATTTGTTTGCTCAACAATGATGTTTTGGTAAATCCAAAATGGTTATCTCCTTTTTTGGATCATTTTGAAAAACATCCCAAAACAGTCGTAGCTCAACCCCATATCATGGACTTAAACCAGCCAAATAAATTTGAATATGGAGGAGCAGCAGGTGGATTTATTGACCGTTTGGGCTATCCTTATTGCCGAGGGAGATTGTTCAATCACATTGAATATGATCATGGTCAATACGACATAGATGAGAAAATATTTTGGGCTAGTGGCGCCTGTTTTTTCGTTAGAAAAAAGGTTTTTATGTCTTTGAAAGGATTTGATGAGAATTTCTTTGCCCATATGGAAGAAATAGATTTTTGTTGGAGAATATTTAACCTGAATTTGGATGTATACTCCCTTTACAAAACAAAAGTATATCACTTGGGCGGTGGCACATTGAAACCCTCTCCAAAAAAAACTTTTTTGAATTTTAGAAACTCCCTCTACTTATTACTTAAAAACTTACCTAAAAACAGAAGTTTTCTTATAGCTGAGCGTATGATGTGGGATGGTATGGCATTCCTGTTTTTTATTTTAAAATTTGAGTTTTCAAATGCTCTTGCGATTATCAAAGCTCACTATTCATTTTATAAAAATCGTAGTAGAATAAAAGAAAAAATCTCTCTAAATCCATTATCTATTAACTACTACACAGAAACTTATTTGCCTATTCGTTATTTTTTACTGAAAAAAAAGAATTTATGAAACCCAGGAGGTTTATTTATGTTTTTATATTACATTTACGTGAGATTAATTTAAAGTTCAACAAAATCAAAATGAAAAAACATCTTGCAATAGCAATCGTTTTTGCTATATTTCTTTCGTCTTGTGTTTCTCAAAAGAAATACGCTGAATTGGAAACACTTCAACAAAACACTAAAAGTTTGTTGGATACTGCCACTGTGAAACTTAACACCTGTAATGAAGAAAAGGAAGCTGCTGAAGCTCGACTAGCCTCATTACAAGACAGAGTGAATTTTCTTCAAGCTAACAATCAAGACCTAATTAACAACATAGGTAATTTAACTACCCTCTCCCAAAAGGGGGCTGAAAACCTTGAGATGTCCTTAGAAAGCATGAAGGAAAAAGACCTGAAGATCCAAACTATGCAGGATGCCATGACCAAAAAGGATTCTGTGACTTTAGCTCTTGTTACTAGTCTTAAAGGAGTTTTGGGTAATATGAGTGATGATGATATTGAAATTAATGTCGAAAAAGGAGTGGTTTATGTCTCTATTTCTGACAAACTATTGTTTAGAAGCGGAAGCTACACCGTAACTGAAAGAGCTAAAGAAGTTTTGGGTAAAGTTGCGAAAGTGGTAAATGACAAACCTGAAATTGAATTTATGGTAGAAGGTCACACTGATAATGTTCCAATTAAAATTGATGGTATTGATGACAACTGGGATTTGAGTGTTAAACGAGCTACTTCCGTGATTCGAATTCTTCAAAATGACTTTAATGTTAGTCCAGAGAGAATGACTGCTGCTGGTCGAAGTTATTACATTCCATTAGTTGACAATGATAGTGCTTCTAATAGAGCAAGAAACAGAAGAACACGTATAGTTGTACTCCCAAAATTAGATCAATTTTACGATTTGATTCAGCAAGGCATGAATTAGTATTTATTTCATAATATTTGAAAAGCATGCCCAAACATGGGGATGCTTTTTTTTTACAAAATATTTAAGTTTCCTTTACCTTCCCTTACTAATTTTGGTTCAGTACCACATAAATCGACCACTGTAGAAGGTATATTTCCACCATAACCATCCTCCAACATAAGGTCTATATTTTTTTCCCAATACTCATAAATTGTAGTAGGATCAGTGGTATAATCCAATATTTCGTCTTCATCGTGTAGTGAGCTTGTAATCAAAGGAGCTGTGACAAGATCCATTAGTGCTTCTAATACGGGATGATGAGCCATTCTTATGCCAATCGACCTTCTTCTTTCGAATGGTTTTTGGAGTTTTAAACATGGCAGGATAAAAGTATATGGGCCAGGTAAACACCGTTTTAAGAGTTTAAAAGTCGAATTATCCAAAGGCCTGACATAATTAGACAAATCACTAAAATTCCTCATAAAAAAACTAAGAGGAGCTTTATCTAATTTTATTTTTTTGATGTTTGCCAAACGCTGAAGGCCGTTGATATTATTACTCAGACATCCTAGAGCATAGACTGTGTCAGTGGGATAAATAATCAATCCTCCTTGTTCTAATACGTGTGCTGCTTTTTTTAGCAACTTATGATTGGGCTTGGATTGGTAGAATTTTAAGAGGTCAGCCATTAATTTTTAATTTTTAGCTTGGCAAAGCGCAATAAAAGATGTTTTTGGCCCACTCCGCTGAAATCAATTAAGGCTTTTTTGTCACTCCCATTTCCTTCAATGGTGACAACTTTACCATAGCCAAACCGATCGTGTTCTACTGTCATACCCACCTTTAGTTCTCTTATTTGAATCGGATCAGTATTCTTTTGGTAGGTTTCCGAGGAAATAATTTTCCTCAATTTTCCCATTTGATTTTGACTAGGAGAAGTATTTATTTTAGTCGTTTGAAATTTTTCGTTTGGGTCAAAACCTTCAAATATTCCCTTGTCGATCATAGGTTTGAAAACATAATCGTCTTTGGGAATGATATGATCCAAATACTGATCGTCTATTTCTTCAATAAAACGACTAGGTTCCGCATCCACTAGTTTACCCCAGCGATAACGAGAAAGAGTATAAGTCAATACCGCCTTTTGTTCTGCCCGGGTCATGGCGACATAAAACAATCGACGCTCCTCCTCTAACTCACTGCGGGTACTGAGGCTCATGGCAGAGGGAAATAGATCCTCTTCTAAGCCCACGATAAAGACCACTGGAAACTCTAAGCCCTTGGAAAGGTGAATCGTCATCAAATAAACACAGTCTAGGTCACTTTCCTTTTCGTTGTCAAAATCTGTTGCCAAAGCAACATCTTCTAAAAACTCAGACAAGTTCCCTGTAGCATCTGCTAGTTCCCTTTGTCCTTCAACAAAATCTCGAATACCGTTGAGCAATTCCTCTATGTTCTCGACCTTTGAAACACCCTCTGGTGTTCCATCCTTCTTTAATTCCAGTACCAACCCACTTTTTTTAGTCACTAATTCGGCAATTTCAAAAGCATTAGATTTTTGGTTTTCTATTTGTAAACTCAAAATTAAATTAACAAAACCTTCAAGTTTCTTTAAAGCTCCCGAATTCAGAGAAAGATTCAGTTCAGAGGCATTTTGAAGGGTTTCAAAAAGGGAAAAGCTATGATTCTTGGCTCCGATGATCAATTTGTCTAAGGTGGCTTGACCTATCCCTCTGGTGGGGTAGTTGATGACCCTTTTAAGGCTTTCTTCATCTTTGGGGTTAATGATTAAACGCAAATAAGCCAAAAGATCTTTAATCTCTTTTCTTTGGTAAAATGAAAGCCCCCCATAGATACGATAGGGAATGTCGCGCTTTCTCAGTGCATCCTCTATGGCTCGCGACTGCGCATTGGTGCGATACAATATGGCAAATTCTTTGTTTTGACGTTGCTCTTGCATTTTGAACTCAAAAATTTGCGAGGCTACTTCTCTGCCCTCATCTGCATCTGTGATACACCTTTGTACCTTAATCTTACTACCTTCTACATTGCCGGTCCAGACCACTTTTTCAATCTTATTTTTGTTGTGACTGATTATGGAATTGGCCGCATTGACAATATTTTTGGTGGAGCGATAATTTTGTTCCAAGCGGTACAACTTTACATCCTGGTAATCTTTTTGAAAATTCAATATGTTGTTGATGTTGGCTCCACGAAAGCCATAAATACTTTGCGCATCGTCTCCCACCACACAGATATTCTGAAATTTATCTGAAAGAGCTCTCACAATCAAATACTGTGAGTGATTGGTATCCTGATATTCGTCAACAAGAATGTATCGAAAACGATCTTGATATTTGGCCAATACTTGGGGGTGCATATTTAATAACTCATTGGTTTTGAGTAAAAGATCATCAAAATCCATGGCACCCGCTTTAAAACATCGTTCTACGTATTCTTTGTAAATCTCTCCTAACTTAGGTCGTCTCGACATGGAATCAGCTTCTTGCAGATCAGGGTTATTATGATAAGCTTTTACAGTTATCAGACTGTTTTTGAAAGATGAAATGCGGTTTCGGATCTGTTTGAACTTGTAAATGTCTTTATCAAGTCTCATCTCTTTTATAATTGAGGCTATTAAACGGTTACTGTCTTGGGTATCATAAATGGTAAAATCCCTTGGAAAACCCAATTTGTCGGACTCTTGTCGGAGAATTCTGGCAAAAACAGAGTGGAAGGTACCCATCCACAAGTTTTTGGCCTCCCCCTCTCCTACCAATTCCGCGATTCGGGCTTTCATTTCACGAGATGCTTTGTTGGTAAAGGTCAAAGCCAGAATAGAAAAAGCATCCACCCCCTGTTGCATTAAGTGGGCAATACGATAGGTTAAAACCCTTGTTTTTCCGGACCCTGCTCCTGCAATCACCATAAGAGGGCCATCCTTATGTAACACGGGTTCAAGCTGTGTTTCGTTGAGTTCTGTGAGGTAATCTGTGGGTGTTTCGTTCACAATCTAAAATTAACGCAATAATTAAACCCCAAGAAAGCCTCAGACCTTTAGTTATCCACAGCTTTTTATGAATTTTATACCCGATACTGGAAAGGAAATGTTTTGCATATACGTGACTGTCAAAATCATAAAGTATTCTTGATCTAATAATTTTATCTTCTAAGCATTTTTTTTAACACTTCCTTAAGTGGTAAATATCTTGTAATTACTAGGTTTGTAGTCCCAATTATTGCTAATGAAACTTATGCTCGATGATGCAAAAAAACAAATCGTACTTTTTATTCTTCAATAGGATAAAGTATTCTGCAACTCGGCCGATAAAAGCTTCTTTGGTGCTTCGCCGGATAGCGCCAGTGCTCTCATACAATACAATTTTATCCCAAATTAATAGAAGTTTTGAACAATTCAAATTGAATCACTTCCAAATCAATTATTTTGGTCATTGATATGGATACACTCCAAACTCCCATAGAATATCTCAAAGGGATTGGGCCCAACCGGGCCAATCTCCTAAAACAAGAATTGAATATTTTTACTTTTCAAGACTTGCTACATTTCTTTCCCAAACGGTACATCGATCGTTCGACTTTCTACAAAATAAAAGACTTGCCCAAAAACACTTCCGAAATTCAAATCAAGGGGAAGATCATTGACCTTAAAATGATCCCTCAAAAAAGAGGAAAACGTCTTGTAGCTACCTTTACCGACGAGGAAAATAACATGGAGTTGGTCTGGTTTCGCGGTCATCAATGGATCAAAGAGAGTTTAAAATTAAACGTAGTCTATGTGATTTTCGGTCGCCTCAACTGGTATGGTAATCGACCTAATATGCCGCATCCTGAAATGGAAACTCTTGAAAACTTTGAAAAAGGCTTTTCCAAAAACCTTCAAGCGATTTACCCCAGTACTGAAAAACTGCTCTCTAAAGGAATTTCGCAAAGGGTCATCATCAAGATGATGGGGGAATTGTTACGCTCTTTCAAAAACTCTTTTGTGGAGACTCTTCCAGATGATTTACGATCCAAATATCGACTTATCGATAAAAATACAGCCCTTAAAAACATACATTTTCCTGAGAATCAAGATATACTCACTGCTGCTCAAAATCGACTTAAGTATGAAGAGTTGTTTTTCATCCAATTGCAATTGTTGATGAAAAACCTTCAACGCAAACAGAAAATAAAAGGCTTTGTTTTTGAAAAAGTTGGGCATCACTTCAATAATTTTTTCAAAAACCATCTTCCTTTTGAATTGACCGGGGCCCAAAAAAGAGTCGTCCGAGAAATACGAAAGGATATCGGTAACGGACAGCAAATGAACCGACTACTTCAAGGGGATGTAGGGTCAGGAAAAACCATAGTTTCCCTAATGCTGATGTTGATCGCAGCTGATAACGGTTTTCAATCCTGCTTAATGGCCCCCACAGAAATACTTGCCAAACAGCATTTTATTGCTATAAATTCATTTATCGGTGATCTGGATATCACTATTGGTATGTTAACTGGCAGTTCCAAAAAAACTGAACGAACCAAATTAGCAACACAATTGGAGTCTGGCGAATTGGATATTTTGATCGGAACTCATGCAGTGATCGAAGAGAAAGTTCAATTTAAGAATCTTGGGTTGGCAGTGGTTGATGAACAGCACCGTTTTGGGGTGGCGCAAAGGGCCAAGCTTTGGCGAAAAAACTCTACCCCCCCACATGTACTGGTCATGACCGCGACCCCCATACCTCGAACCCTGGCCATGAGCGTATATGGAGATTTGGACATTTCGGTCATCGATGAACTACCACCCGGTCGAAAGAAGGTCAAAACAATCCATCGCTTTGACAGTAATCGTTTGAAGGTATTTAAATTCATTGCAGATGAAATCCAAAAAGGCCGGCAAATTTATATGGTATATCCGCTGATCAAGGAATCTGAAAAAATGGATTACAAAGACTTGATGGATGGTTATAAAAGTATTGTCAGAGCCTTCCCCCCTCCGAAATATCAAGTCAGTATAGTACATGGCCAAATGCCCTCCAAAGACAAAGATTATGAAATGGAACGCTATGTCAAAAAACAAACCCAAATCATGGTGGCAACCACTGTGATAGAAGTAGGCGTCAATGTTCCCAACGCCTCAGTTATGGTCATAGAAAGTGCGGAGCGTTTCGGATTGTCACAACTGCATCAACTACGTGGTCGTGTGGGTCGGGGCAATGACCAAAGTTATTGCATTTTGATGAGCAGTCACAAACTCAGTACTGAGGCCAAAACCCGATTGGAAACTATGACCGCCACTACCGATGGATTTAAAATTGCAGAAGTTGATCTAAAGCTCAGAGGGCCGGGAGATCTTATGGGAACACAACAAAGTGGTGTGTTACAACTCAAAATTGCAGACATTATAAAGGACAATCAGTGGCTCAAAGCCGCCCGCAGTGATGCCACAGCATTATTACTAGAAGACCCTCAATTGGAAGCTCAAAAAAACACCCCTCTTAGACAAACCTTAGCAAAAATGAAAGTCTATCAAAACATATGGAATTACATCAGTTAGAAAAGCGGGTTAAGCATAGATTCTTATCTTTACACCCATCGATTTAAATTTCACTAATATCTGATGAAAATATCATACAACTGGATCAAGCAGTTTCTAGAGATTGACCTTCCCTCAGAACAGGTATCCGAAATTTTGACCAATTTGGGTCTGGAGGTCGAAAGCGTTAAAACACACGAATCCGTTAGAGGAGGGCTTGAAGGTGTTGTTTTAGGTGAGGTTTTACATTGTTCACAACATCCGAATGCTGACCGTTTAAAGGTCACAGAAGTTGATCTAGGGAAGAAAGTAGTTCAAATCGTTTGCGGAGCGCCTAATGTAGCTAAAGGTCAAAAAGTTGCAGTTGCCACTGTGGGCACTTCATTATACGATAAAGAAGGAAAAGAATTTTTAATTAAAAAGAGTAAAATTAGAGGGGAGGAAAGTGATGGTATGATCTGTGCAGAGGATGAACTGGGACTGGGTGAATCTCACGATGGTATAATGATTTTGGATACTGATTTGAAAAATGGAACCCCCTGCAACGAGGTTTTCGATATCGAAGTAGATACTGTTTTTGAAATAGGACTAACACCGAATCGTTCTGATGCTATGAGTCATATGGGAGTTGCTCGTGATCTAAAAGCCTATTTTCAATTTAGAGGCATCAAATTTAAATGGTCAGAACCCGTTATAGATAAATTCATCGCTGAATCTTCTGACAAAAAGTTTAGTGTTTCTGTCGAATCTGAAAAAAAGGTGCCAAGATATATGGGAGTCAAAATCAAAAATTTGACTATTAAAACCTCCCCAGATTGGCTCCAGAATCGTCTTAAAGCCATAGGTATAACTCCAAAAAATAATATTATAGACATTACAAATTTTGTTTTACATCATCTGGGACAACCCTTACATGCCTTTGATTTGAATAAAATTAAAGGTGGAATTATTGTTAAAAATGTTCCACAGGACACTCCTTTCGTCACCTTAGATGGTGTGTCACGTAAACTCCATGCCGATGATCTTATGATTTGCGATCATCAAAAACCTCTTTGTATTGCGGGAGTTTTTGGGGGTCAAGATTCTGGAGTCAGAGAGAATACTACAAGTATATTTCTTGAAAGTGCCTACTTTGATCCTGTAAGTATAAGAAAGTCAGCCAAAAGACATGGATTGAATACCGACGCATCCTTCAGGTTTGAGCGAGGAATTGACCCACAGATCACAAGCAAAGCACTTAGTTATGCTGCCAAATTGGTTGTGGAACTAGCAGGGGGAACCATTGAAGGAAAAGTGTATGACATCAAGCAAGAACTCCCCAAGGCACACAAATTTATGTTAAGCTATGAGCAAATCAATAATACGATTGGACAAGAAATTTCTAAAGATGAAGTCTCTAAAATTTTGACGGGACTTGAAATTAAAATAGAAAATTCCAATGAGCTAGGAATGTTGGTTGAAATTCCGCAGTACAGAGTGGATGTTACACGCCCTGCCGATGTCATTGAAGAAATACTCAGGGTATATGGTTACAATAATGTAAATATATCCACCCTACTTAAAACCAATCTTCCTGATTTTGAAATTTCTAACGATCACCAAATTACTGAACGATTATCCAATCAATTGGTCAGTTTGGGTTTTCACGAAATGATTAACAATTCAATCAACAGTCCTGATTACGGAAAAATTTCCAAAAGTATCAAAGCCCTAGAGGGGGTAAATATTATTAATCCATTAGGTCAGGAACTATCTCAAATGAGGACCTCCCTTCTTCCTGGAGCATTAGAAGTATTTGCATTTAATATTAACCGTCAGTCAAAATCCTTGAAATTTTTTGAGTTTGGAAAAACCTACCATTATGCTAATGGGGGCTATAAGGAAGACAAATGCCTTTCTATAGCCATTTGTGGTGATGCATACAGAGAAAACTGGAATGTTTCATATCAACCTCATCTTTTTTTCTATTTCAAAGGTATAATCCAACAAATACTTCAAAAAAACTGCTCGATTCATTGGGAAGAAACCATTTCAGGTAAGGATATTTTTTCCGAAGGATTAACATATAGTCACAAAGGGAAAACAATTTTAGATTTCGGATATGTAAAAAATGATATTCTACAAAAATTTAATATAAACCAGGAGGTTCTGTTCGCAGAAATAAGTTTTAGTTTATTAGCTGAATTTGTCAAAAATAACAAGATTCAATTTAATGAAATTCGTAAATTTCCTGAAATACGAAGAGATTTTGCACTCTTACTTGATGATAGCGTCTCTTTCGATGCATTGAAAAAAACTGCTTTAAAAACTGAAAAAAATATACTAAAAGCTGTAAAGCTTTTTGATGTTTATGAGGGCAACAAACTCCCAAAGGGAAAAAAGTCTTACGGTGTAAGCTTTTATTTTCAAGATCCTAAAAAGACCCTGACGGACAAATATGTCGACATAATCATGTTGAAGTTACAAAATCAATTTGAAAAAGAATTTGGCGCACAACTGCGTTGATATTAGAATTTAGATTTTTTTTACTGTTGTCAAAACCTAATTTTATTCCTAAATTTACATCTGAAATTGAAAATGATGATGATGAAGCTTTTCCCTCGAACACAGATTGATAAAATACTTCAAGAACTTAAGCAGGATGATACACCGATCAGCCTTGTTGATTATTTTTACCAAAACGCCAAAGCCAAAAAATGTGTTAATAGTTTTGATTTTGAGCGATTGGAAACTAACAAGATTTTCCATTTAAATCAAATTAAAAAAGTTTGCATTGATTATAGACTTAGGTTTTTAGATCTCAAATATTTCAAAGGAAATATCCCAAAGGAGGGCATTGAAAAAATCACCCAATTGGAAAAGGAGCACGAAACTTCTGTGGAAGGTTTCAAGATAATGGCACCCTCAGTACTTTTTAGGTTAAATAAAACAGACGATCCACTATTGTTTGTCCCCCTTGGCAATAATTACTTTTACCTCATTCACAAATGGGGTAATGATCTGTCTTTTTTCAGAAAAGCTTGGGCATGGCCATTTAAAAACATCTGGAACCTATTGGTTGCTGTTTTGCTGGTCAGTTTTTTTGCAACACTTCTAACACCCTATCAAATTTTCACTAAAACCCCAACAGCAAAAACTTTTTGGATGCTTTATTTCTTTATGTTTAAAGCGATCGCTTCAATAGTTTTATATTATGGTTTTGCTTTGGGAAAAAACTTTAATCCCGCCATTTGGAATAACCGTTACGATAAAACCTAAGATCATTTTTACTTCTTAATATTCGCTCGAAATTTTAAAGGAAATACTATTTCAGTAATAGTAATTGTACTTGCCAAGTAATAAAAATCTTATCTTACCTGTGTTAAAAGACATTTTAGCTCAGGTACTTTTGTTAGAGATTATAATCTTGACCAACAAACACACTCAGAGAGTAAAAAGACAAACTACAACTATCAATTAAGATACTCAATTTATTAAATATATAATTTTCCTATTTTTATATATTTGCCTCTATGAAAAAATTCATTTACACATTGCCCTTACTATTATTATTGAATTTACCCACTAATATTAACTCTCAAACTGATCCCGACGAAATGGGAGCTTGGTATATGTACATACTCAGCACCCAGTTTAAAAAAGATAGTCTTTGGGGGTTTCAAGGAGACATTCAGCATAGAAATTTTAACCTAATTGGTGATTTACAACAGTTACTTATACGTGGTGGCTTTACTTATATGCCAAAAGAAAGTCCATTAAAATTAACCTTAGGATACGCATATATTAGTATTGGGACTTATGGAGACAGTGATGAAAAGACTGCAGAACATCGTTTTTATCAAGAAACTTCTTTTCCAATAAAATTGGCCAAAGGCTTATTTTCAACTCATCGTTTTCGATATGAAATGCGTTATATTGAAGATCAAGATTTCAGAACCCGTTATCGCTATGCTATATTTTTGAATATTCCACTCAACAGACCTTTAATTGAACCTAATACTTTTTATATCTCCCTTTATGACGAAGTTTTCATCAATGGCCAACGAAGAATAGGTAAAGGAAAAACTGTTACTTTTTTCGATCATAATCGTCTATATGGTGCTTTGGGTTATGTCTTTAGAAAAGGATTCAAAATGCAATTCGGCATGATGAGATTAACATCTAACAAATTTGGAAAAAATCAGCTCCAGCTCAGTTTACATCATACTTTTTAAGCATTTTTAAAAACAGCAATACCATATGGTGATAACTTTAAAGAAATTCCATTATAGTATTTAGAACATATTAATTTTATGAGCTGTAAAGCTTATCCCTTAGTTCCTTAATATTTTTGTCCCCCATATAATCGTCAAAGTTACTATAACGATCAATTAATCCTTTTGGGGTCAATTCCAGTATTCGATTTCCAACAGTTTGTGCAAAAGTATGATCATGGGTGGCTAAAAGAATAGTTCCTTTAAAATTTTTCAATGAATTATTTATAGCAGTAATAGATTCCAAATCCAAGTGGTTAGTCGGCTCATCGAACATAAGAACATTGGCACGAGACATCATCATTTTAGACAACATACAACGTACTTTTTCTCCACCAGAAAGTACATTGGACGCTTTCAAGGCTTCATCCCCACTAAATAACATTTTACCTAAAAAACCACGGAGATAAACCTCTTCTCTCTCCTCCTCTGTCTGAGACCATTGTCTGAGCCAATCAACTAAAGAAAGGTCGGAATCAAAAAAATCACTATTGTCCAATGGTAAGTATGCCTGACTGGTAGTTATTCCCCATTCATATTTCCCACTGTCGGCAATTAATTTACCATTGATTATCTCGTAAAAAGCGCTGACCGATCTCGAATCTTTAGAATATAAAACGGCTTTATCTCCGCGGGCTAAATTAAAATGAATATTATCAAAAAGGGTTTCATTTTCCAAACTGTAGGATAAGCCTTCTATATTCAATATTTGATCTCCTGCTTGTCTTTCTTGTTCGAAAATGATTCCTGGATAGCGGCGACTAGAGGGACGTATTTCTTCAATATTAAGTTTATCGATCATTTTTTTACGAGAAGTAGCCTGTTTGGATTTTGCAACGTTGGCTGAGAATCGTGAAATAAATTCCTGTAACTCTTTCTTTTTTTCCTCTGCTTTCTTGTTTTGTTGGGCTCTTTGGCGAGCAGCTAATTGGCTAGATTCGCACCAGAATGTATAGTTACCAGAATAATGATTGATCTTTCCAAAATCTATATCGGAAATGTGAGTACATACTGCGTCGAGAAAATGACGATCGTGAGAAACAACAATCACCGTATTTTCATAATTGGCCAAAAAGTTTTCCAACCACATGATTGTGTCATAATCCAAATCATTGGTAGGTTCATCCATAATCAATACATCAGGATTCCCGAAAAGAGCTTGCGCCAAAAGCACCCTTACCTTTTGCTTTCCATCTAAATCTGCCATGGAACTATAATGAAATTGATCAGGTATTTCAAGGTTGGATAAGAGTGAGGCTGCATCGCTTTCTGCATTCCAACCATCCATCTCTTCAAATTTAATCTGTAATTCTCCGACCTTTTCACCGTCGGAATCAGAAAAATCTGACTTAGAGTACAATTCTTCAATGGTCTGTTTAATTTTAAAGAGAGGTCTGTTCCCCCTCAAAACAGTCTCTAAAACCGTATGTGCGTCATATGCATTGTGATTTTGTTCTAAAACAGACATACGTTTACCTGGTTCTAAAAATACAGAACCTGAATTGGCTTCTTGAAGACCGCAAATGATTTTTAAAAAAGTAGATTTTCCAGCTCCATTGGCACCGATGATACCGTAGCAATTCCCAGGTGTAAAAGTTAGATTGACCTCGTCAAAAAGCAATCTTTTCCCATATTGAACCGATAAATTATTAACCGATAGCATAACTTTAACTTAGTGTTCGCAAAAGTAAATATTTCTACAATAGGGTTTTCTTTTTTTTAAAGTTTAGTTGGCGTAAATTGCAAAGTAATATGGTCAACTCAAAACATTTTGGTATCATTTTTCTAATGATATGGATATGTACTGCAAGTTCTTGTAAAAAAAAAGTTTACTCTGATAGAATTTTTTTTGGAGGGCAGATCGTGAATCCCTCATCAACCTATGTTACCCTTTACAAGGATAATAAAACCATTGATTCTTTACCCCTGAATCTAAACTATCGATTTTTTAAATATTATGACTCTTTGGATTCAGGTATTTATAAAATTGAACACATTCCTGAGTACAAATCTGTTTTTTTGGAGAAAGGTGACAGTATATGGACACGAATCAATGCCTCCTCCTTTGACGAATCCATTGTTTTTTCTGGTCGTGGATCAGCAAAAAATAACTTTATGATGGATTTACTACTTAGTTTTGAAAAAGAAAACAGCTTTCTCTCTTCCAAATATTCCAGTGACAGCGAAACATTCACAAAAATAATAGACTCTCTTCTGATAGAGAAAAAAAATAAGTGGATACTTATGGACTCTATAAATCAACTTTCCCCTATAGCACAAAAATTAACCCAGGCGGCATATATCTACCCCTATGCCACTCGAAAAGAACGCTATGCACTCCTAAGAGGAACTTTTTGGGATATAAAGCGAGACTCTGTTTATTTTGATTATAGAAAATACCTGAGTCACTCAGAAACAGACTTGGCTTTTTTTGATCCTTACATCAATTATGTTTTGAATTATTTGAGCGAAAAAGCACTTGATAGTAGCGAAAATTATTTTAGAAACAGGCAAAAAACTAATTTTAACATCAAGCGATTACAACTTATTAAATCTCATATCAAAGGAAATGTTTTAAGAAATAATCTATCTAGAGCGGTTGCTTTTGAAGAATTGATGAAAATTGAAAACAATAAAAATCACGAAAAATTCCTCCAACAATTTTTGATGGTCAATACTTCAAAGTCATACTTGAAAGAGGTATTAGATTTACATAATGACATAGAGAACATGTCGGCTGGAAAAAAACTGCCGGAACTCAAACTTCAAAACCACCGATTAGAAATTGTGAGCACTGATGAACTGATAGAAAACCCTACCATTTTTTATTTTTGGTCACAAACTCAAATGAGTCATTATCGAAATACAGTACTGAAAGTTAAAGAGTTAGAAAAAAAATATCCTGAATTTCAGTTTAAAGGGGTTTGTATCCAGCCTTTTAACGAAATTGTTTTTGAAGTTCACCGTATGATGAATATTGATCCTGAAACACAATTAGCTTTTGTAAATTTTGACAAAGACAGTAAAAAATGGGTACTCTCTTTACTCAATAGGGCCATAGTGGTCGATGCTAATGGAAATATTAAGGAGGGTTTTGCAAATTTCAGTGCTCCTAATTTTGTGGAATTACTCCAATAAAATCAATTTCCTTTTTTGTAATCATCCAAAAACTTTTTCAAACCGTTGTCAGTTAAAGGATGATTCAAGAGTCCCGTGATGGCCTTGAGAGGACCAGTCATTACATCTGCCCCGATTTTGGCACAATTGATTATATGCATGGTGTGTCGTACCGAAGCTGCTAATATTTCGGTCTCAAAGGCATAGTTGTCATAAATCTCTCTAATCTCGTTGATCAAAAAAATACCATCGGTTGACACATCATCCAATCGTCCAATAAATGGAGAGACATAGGTTGCTCCTGCTTTGGCAGCCAAAAGAGCTTGCCCTGCCGAAAAAATAAGCGTACAATTTGTTTTAATCTTACGATCAGAAAAGTATTTTAAAGCTTTAATTCCATCTTTAACCATGGGGATTTTAACAACAATTTGAGGATGTAATGCCGCCAACTGTTCCCCTTCTTTGACCATGCCCTCAAAATCTACTGCAATAACTTCGGCAGATACATCTCCCTCTACAGCATCACAAATGGCTACATAGTGCTTGAGAATGTTTTCCGCTCCGGTAATCCCTTCCTTAGCCATGAGTGATGGATTGGTAGTTACCCCATCCAAAACACCTAAGTCTTGGGCCTCCTTAATTTGGTCTAAATTGGCTGTGTCAATAAAAAATTTCATTTGATTATGGATTAAAGGTTAAACTTTGTAATGATTCATTATAATTTTTTCAAAAAGAGTATCTGGTAAGATACTCTTGAGTAATAGAGATAACTTTTGAAGAAAAGACCCGGATAGGTAATGTACCTTTCTTTTTTTCAGCTTTATTATTTTATGAACCACTCGGGCAAAATCTAAGGGACGACTACCATGATAAACATGCTCATCGATGGTATCGAGAGAGTGTTTGTATAAAGCGTGGTATGGAGAATCTTTTTTTAAAGGGGAATAAATTCGTCGTGTCGGGATATCGGTTGCATAATCTCCAGGAGCAAGAGTCACTACATCAATACCAAAGCGTTTGACTTCCATTCTAAGTGCTTCGGAAGTTACCCCCAAAGCACCCTTAGAGGCAGAGTACATACCCCTGAAAGGTAGGCCCATATATCCTCCAATAGAGGTGATATTGATAATTAAACCCGATTTTTGTTCACGCATTATTGGCAATACTTTCTGAATCAACGATAATGGGCCAAATAAATTTGTTGAAAAATGATACTTCATTGATTTCAAATCTGTTTCCTCTATGGGTCCCGTGATTCCCGCTCCAGCATTGTTAATCAAAACATCAATACGTCCTGTTTTATGCATCACCTGATCTACCAATTGCTGAGCTGTTTCCGGTTGGTTTAAATCAAAAGTTAGCAACTCTATACTTTTATCATAATTGTATTTATGGGGATCTCTTGAAGTACCAAAAACACGATAATTATTTGCTAACAAATAAGAAGCTGTGGCTTTGCCAAGGCCAGAAGAGGC